>ENA-ORXC01000582-ORXC01000582.1-marine-metagenome-genome-assembly--contig:-NODE-582-length-25044-cov-5.314615_pt1 | contig 25044 bp, 21 predicted proteins | sample MGYA00237865_ERZ511478 | MGnify/ENA metagenome assembly ERZ511478
AGTTGCTAAGCGACCAAGTAAAAGAAAGTGTAGAAAAAGGAGCCAAAATTGAAACTGGAGGAGAAATACCAGACGGAAGCGGGTATTACTATCCATCTACGGTACTAAGTAACGTACAACCTGGACAACCAGCTTATGACGATGAACTCTTCGGCCCGGTAGCTTCTTTAATTAAGGCAAAAGATAATGAAGATGCAATGCGCATAGCAAATGATAGTCGTTTTGGACTAGGAGGAGGAATTTTCTCTAAGGATGAAAAAGCTGCAGTCAAGCTAGCGCAAGAGCATTTTGATACAGGAATGATTTTCATTAACTCTTACGGTCTTGCACAGCCTATGATGCCTTTTGGAGGAGTAAAAGACTCAGGATATGGTAGAGAGCATGGAGGATTCGGGATTAAAGAATTTGTAAATGCTAAGTCTATTTTATTAGCAGAAACTGAATAATATGAGTTATCAGTCATCTTTTATGAAGCAAGCCATTGCGCTAGCTCGTGAAGGTAAAGATACAGACGGTGGCGGCGCTTTTGGTGCCGTCATTGTTCGTTCTGGACAGGTCATTGCGGCTTGTCATAATCTCGTTGGAGGTTCGCAAGATCCCACGCAGCATGCAGAGTTACGCTGTATACAGCTTGCTTGCAAAGCACTTGGCACTAAGGATCTTTCAGATTGTGATTTGTATACCAGTTGCGTGCCTTGCATGATGTGTTTAGGCGCAGCGAGGTGGGCTCGATTTGAGAATATCTATTACGGAGCTTCTGCTGCCATGGCAAAAGATGCTGGCTTTATCTATAGCGATATGTTTTACGCTAGAGATATTGAAGAACGTGATAAAGAGTTTAACATGCAACAGTCTCTTGGAGAAGAAGCTGCTGCGGTGTGGAAAGAGTAGTGGTTAAGTAGCGCTTTCGCGAAAGCGTACTAAAACTCATAACAATTATATTAAGGCTTCAAGACAACTGTTCTTGGAGCCTTTTTCTTTATCCAGAATAGTATACAAAGAGAAATTCCGGCACAAGATGAAAAACCTATAAAGAGTGGGAGCGTAGTGTTTTCAATAAAGCGACCTATCAACGTGCTTAATGGGACTGCCATAAGCGTAGAAATAAGACCTGTAATAGCAGCACCTATACCTGCAATGTGACCTACAGGCTCCATTGCGAGCGCCCTAAGGTTTCCAAACATGAAGCCTATAAAAAAAAACTGGAGCGCAAAAAAACTTATAAGTACGTATATAGAAGGGTGCAGTATATCGTTATAAAGAATAATATAAAGTGAGGACACAAGAAAAAACCCTAGGAGAGCACCAGTGACTATTTTCTCCATCCCAAAGCGTACCACAAATGCTGCATTAAGTAAGATAGCAGCACCTATAGCCGCGGCAAGCCCTGCAAAAATAAAAGGAAACTCATCTACAAGACCATATTGATTTTGAAAAATTTGCTGGCTAGCGCTTATGTAGACAATAAAAGAACCCGTTATAAAACCTTGTATAATCGTAAATCCCATAGTGCGCTTGTATTTTATGGTCTCACGAAAACCTTTTGATATACGCTCCACAGAAAATGGTATTCTATGTGCTACTTTAAGCGTTTCTGGTTGACGCTTCCAGAACCACATCATTACTAGAATACTTATGAGAACTTGTACTAAAAATATAGCCTGCCAGTTCCAAGTGTCTAGAATCACCTTACCCATAGCAGGAGCTACAATGGGTATAAGTAGAAAAACGACTGTTACAAAAGACATAATACGCGCCATATAATCACCTTCATAGAGGTCTCTTATAATAGCGATACAAATAGTACGTGGTGCAGAGAGACCTATACCTTGTAGTATTCTACCTAAAATCATTACTTCAAAATTACGAGTGTACATGCATATAAATGAGGCTATTATAAAAATTATAAACCCAAAATATACAGACGATTTCCTTCCTCGTGCATCTGCCAATGGCCCAAAGACTAGTGGACCAAGACCTAGCCCTAAAAAGATCATGGTTACAAGTAACTGATTATCGGCTGGCGTTTGTGTGTTGATAGCGATACCTATAATATCTAATGCAGGTAGAAGAGCGTCAATAGATAAAGCGGTCACAGACATTAATGCTGCCATGAGGGCGATAAATTCTACTTGAGATCCTTTAATTTTTTGCATCTGGTAAAAGTACGGGAATGCTCAAGAGCAACGGTTCTTTTATGTAAAATCTAACAGTATGTTAAAGCTATTAATAAGGAATAGTTTTTGATATAAATTAATAAAAGATACGCTATGAAAAAATGGATCTTATTAAGTATTTGGCTATTCCTTTTAACATGTTGTAAAAGTAAGCAGCCCATGACCCAGCAAGAGCAAGCGACAGCAGCCCTTATAGAACAAGCAGTAGAAGATCATAATCTTAGTATTACAGCAACATGGGCTTACCCACTGGCTAATAATGTATTAAACCAGCTAGCAGTAAACAATGGGCTAGGGGCTGGTAATTCTGGTAGTCGCATCAACTTGATAGGGAATGAGAATTTTTTAAACATTCATAATGATAGTGTGAGTGCATATTTACCCTATTATGGAGAACGTAGGTTAGGTGGTGGTTATAACTCCTCAAACGGTGTGGAGTTTTCTGGAATTCCTAAAAAATATCAAGTAACAACAGATCAACAAAAAAAGCGCTCAGAAATTTCATTTTCAATATCTAATAATTCTGAGACATACGAGGTTTTTATTGAATTATTTGCAAATAAGAAAGTTCAAATCTCTGTTAATAGTGCGCATCGTACGAGTATAAGATATGATGGCGTGCTTAACTTAATGTCAAAATAAATTTTTCATGCTTTCGCGAAAGCGTAAAAAAATAATGCCGAACATCTTTGTTGAAATGTTCGGCATTACAGATGTATGAGTGAGAATTTACTTTTGTACCATTAATTTACCACTTATGATTTCTTTATCCATTGTGAGGTGATAAATATACATTCCACTATCTTGAAGATAGACGGGTACTTGAGCACTTTTTCCTAAAGTAAAGACTTCTTCTTTTATAAGCTTCCCATATAAATCATAGATTTTTAAGGTAGTAGCTACGCTATTTTTTACTTTAGACTGTAATTGAAATTGAAATGAGCCATTAGAAGGATTCGGATATACATCAACCTTAAATGTTGTATTTTCTAATGTTTCAATAGACGAAAGAGCTGCTGTAGCACGATTTGAATTACAATCAAACGGGCATGTATCACTCCAAGTACCTGTGCGTGTACGACCGCTGCTGGTAAAAGAAAACCATCCCTCACGATTACGTTTCAAGTCTACAGACTGACTTCCTTGATTGTTATTATTCCATACAATTCCTATGTCCTTAGGAGATACTCCAGAAGGTGGGTTTATGTCATAATAGAACCAATTATTAGTGCCAGTTAATTTAGTGAGCGTATTTCCTGGCCATCCAGCCTCACCGTTAAGCATAGTGTTTTGACCTGCATTAAAAACATATCCTTTAATGTTTTGCCAGTCTTGAGGTTTATTTACATAAACTCGATAGGAAGAAGATACTGTATCTGGACAATCTGAAGGACATTCATTAGACCAAGTTCCCGTGCGCACGGCTCCCGAAGAAGTGAATGTAAACCACCCATCACGATCTCTAGATAGGTCTACAGATTGACTATTCTGACCATTAGTATTAAAAACAATACGCACATCACTAGCATTTACGCCTGCTGGAACGTTAATAGTATATGTAAACCACAGTGAGCTTGAAGGCACTGGTGACATTGTTATTCCTGGCCATGCTTGAGTTCCTGCGAGTACATTATTTGTTGCTGCATTAAAGACATAGGCATTGATGTTGTTCCAATCTGCTGGCTTTTTTGCTCTTATAGTAATACTGCTAGCTTCTACAGGGTCAATAGGATCTATAGTTTCTATTACTTCTGCAGGAATGCCTATAAGTACAAGACCAAACGGCGTATTAAAATTTATCCTATTATTTGATACTACTGCGGTATTACCAGAAAAGTAATCTTTAAGCATTGTTCCATCTGGCCAGAGATTATAAAGGGCAAGGCTATTTTGGAAATCACCATCGTTACCAGTATAAACTAATGTCTTATCTACAAGCCCATTTTTATTATATTCTCTTTTAAAAACATAAGGACTTTGATTTACAAGTGAATGTACTCCTGCACCTACAGACAGGTGCTCACGTCTAAAACGGCCTAGCTTTCTGTGGTGCTCGAGTGTGAGTGATGCAAGACTATTTGCATTGTTTAAGTCAGAAAAATTCATAAAAGAACGCAATGTAGCATCTCCTTGAACACCTCCTCCAGGAGTGAGCGTGCGGGCTGTCTCATCTCCATAATATATCTGTGCCGTAGCTGGAGAAAGTAATAATTTTGTACCCGCCTCAAAAGTGCGTTGTCTCTCGCGATCAAAAACCTCTTCGGTATCATGGTTTGCAAGGAAGTTCATAACTCCATCACCACCTAAATCAAAACGGAGTAAGTTGCTATATGCAGAGAAAATACTCTCTAAGCCTTCTTCAGCTTTAAAGCGAAAATCAAAATTGATTAAATTTTCAAAACCGCTGTTATAGTAATCAACATTAAAACCATCTCCATTATACCTTCTCTTCATTGAGAGTGCATTATAATTGAACACCTCTCCTGTCATCCAAAATGGAAGATCGTCAAGCTTTTTTGAAGGATTGTTGTTTTTCCATTCTTGAAGTGCAATGATTCCTTGATCGTTAAGTTCATTCCACACAAAATCTTCTACATGCTTAACAGTATCTACTCTAAAGCCATCTACACCATAATCACGCACATAATCTGTGAGCCACTTAATGATGTAATGACGTGGAGATCTTGGATATCCTGTTCTATTGAAAAACACGTCAAGTTCTGCGTTTTCTTGTGTAGCTCTGCCCTCAGATTGCCACTTTTGTTGCAGCCATCCTGGTATTGATACATTATCATTGCGCTCTGTGCGTATGTCCGGAAGGTTATTTACCAGTTCGCAAGGAATTGTCCCTTGAGGTCCATTAAAATTACAATCTGGATCGCGGCGTACCCAGTCGTTAGGCCAACTTTGATCTTGAGGTGTATCTGGTCCTACGTGATTTAAAACAACATCCATAATCACACGGATACCATGTTCATGTGCTGTATCGACAAAATCTCGAAAAGTAGCCTCGGATCCTAAGTTATTATCAATAGTAGTCCAATCCTTAGCCCAATACCCATGAAAAGCATAGTTTTTACCTGCACCTTGACCTATGGTTCCGTGAATATTTTCATAGGGAGGAGTAATCCAGATTGCACTTACCCCAAGTTCATCAAAATAACCTTGGTCAAGTTTATTAATAAGACCCTGTAAATCACCTCCAAGATAACTACGTAGGGGAGCGGCATTAGGTTGTCTCCCATAAGAATTATCATTCGAAGAATCGCCGTTTTCAAAACGGTCTGTCATCACAAAGTAAACAGTGGCATTATCCCAGTCAAACGGAAGTGATTTATCCTGAGCGCTGAGATTAAACGCAAAGAGCGCCATAAAAAAATAACAAATAATTGAAATGTGTTTCATAATAAAGGTTTGTTTGTTTGAGGTTATTTTCATTTCTTATATTCTGTAATACAGATATTTAAGATAATAAAGCTTAAATATAGCCCATAAAAAATTTGATTCTTAGTTTTTTTATTAAAAAACTAAGAATTTGAGAATAGGGAGCTTAAAAATGATACAGAGATTATGTGATCCTCAGTAAATCAATTCTATAATTAATATAAGTAGCTAAATGAAGTATAACTTTTAGAAAATGAACGTGAGTGGTCATAGTCAAATATTCTATTTGACATAATATAAATTATAGTACAAATATAATATATGAGTAAAACGGCGAATAGAACTTTTTCTGTTCTATTTTACATAGATGCAGATATAGCACCTTTAGGTCTATATCGTCAGCATTTATGTAACAGCCGTTTTACGACCTAGGTTTCATTAATATTCGTAAGCTATAATTAGCCGTTATGTAAAATTGCCGCTGCCTATGCGCTCGATTGCTTTTTTAAAAGATTTAGGCGTTGCCGTAAATTTTTAAAACACAATTTGCCAAAGCTACCAGCCGCACACAAAGCATAACTCGTTATTGCTTCAAATACTCGCGTATTCTAGATAATTGTGCAGAAAAAGTTTTCTGAGAGAATTATGGAGTGGTTTCCCGTAAGAGTATAAAATTTCTCCCCGCGCTACAGCCAACAAGAAATTTCTATACACTTACTCGTGTAGTTCTTTTTGTTTACTATTTCTTTGGTGATTGCTTTATTATTATGTCAAATAGAATATATTCAGGAAAGTAATTAAGAGTGTTCTTTCTTCCTTAATGAAAAAGAAACAAAAAATCAATGCTGCATAAACATTATATAAATAGTTCTTCAGTAGAAAAATTTTTCAAACTGCTATTGATTCCTTGAATTATTATTTAAATTTATCACTTCTAATGCAGAATGTAAAACAACATATTGCGCTATTTTATGTAGCCTTGATGCTTTTATTTAAGGTTGTAGGCTTGCACGCACTATCACATCATACGGATGACGGAGATGTAAACCATTGTCAAGTTTGTGAGATCTCTACAGAGATAAATCTTACACCACTCGTTAATACAGAGGCTAGTTATGCAACTGTAGATTGCATATTATTCCCAGAGGAAAAACTAACTAACAATACTTTTTTTGTTGCAGTAAGCAATAGATTTTTATCTAGTAATCTTCATACTAGACCTCCACCACCACTTTCATAGTTTATACCAGACCGAATACTTTTAAGTTATACCGAGACACATTGAATTGTGACTTAGGTGAAAGATCTTTTTTAATAAAATGATTGTAGCTACTTCTTTAGTATCTCTATGGTATATAGACATAAGTACCCGTTTCTAGGGGCGACTTACTCAAGAATTGTATGCTTTAATATCTATGTATAGATGTTAGTGGCTATACAATGTTTATCACATACTAACATTATAAATTATTATGCTCAAAGCATTAAATATCACTAAGTCCTACAATGGAAATGTAGCGCTTAAGGACGTTACGTTTGAGGTTTCAAAGGGTGAAATTTTTTGTCTCCTTGGACAAAATGGCGCTGGAAAAACAACCACGATTAATATCTTTCTAGGATTTATTAAAAAATACGGCGGTCAAGCGTTTATAGGAGATAAAGAGGTAGGAAGAGATGATGTAAATCATCTTACCGCATATATCCCTGAGACTGTACAACTGTATGGAAACCTTAGTGGTTTAGAAAACCTTGATTTTTTCAGTAGGCTGGCAGGTTTCAAATATTCTACTTCAGAGCTCTCTAATTTTCTTATGAAAACTGGTCTTCAAGAAGAAGCACAATCAAAAAGGCTCTCCTCCTACTCTAAAGGAATGCGTCAAAAGGTAGGTATCGCTATCGCCCTTGCAAAAAATGCCGAAGTCATTTTTATGGATGAACCTACTTCAGGTCTAGATCCAAAAGCAACTTCAGAATTTACTAAAATCTGTAAAGAGCTTGCTGCAATGGGCAAAGTAATTTTTATGGCTACACACGATATTTTCAATGCTGTAGAGTTGGGAACAACCATAGGTATTATGAAAGAAGGTGTACTAGCCCAACAGCTTAATGCTAGTGACATCAATGCAGAACAACTCAACCAACTTTATTTACAAACTATCTAATTAAATGAAATATTTTATATCAACACTACTTATTATTTTATCCTACACAATAGCTTTAAGCCAAGTTGCGGTGGAAGGATCTATTACAAATACAGAAAACCAACCCATACTAGGAGCAACTGTCACTTATACTAATGAAGATAGCGGTCTACGCGACGGAACTATATCTGATGGTGAAGGGAATTTTCGCTTTAAGCTAAAAGAAACTGGTAGCTATATAATTTCTATTAGTTATGTAGGAATGTATACTATAGATCTTAAAAAGGAATTTACCGAAGAAAAAACATACGACCTCGGAATATTACAATTGCAGGATAACGTAGATGAACTACAAACTGTTGAAATACTTGGTCGTGTGAGAAAGGATTATAATAGTGATTATTCTTTCTCTGCCACTAAAATAGCCATTAAAAATAAAGAGTTACCGCAAGCAGTGGCTACTGTTACTAAAGAGCTTATTGATGACCGACTCGCATTTCAGCTGCCAGATGCTGTAAAAACAGTAAGTGGTGTATCTGCTACTGGTTTATACAATCACTACAACATAAGAGGGATCACGCAAGCAGATGATGGACAGGTGCTTAATGGAATGCGTACACGACAGTATTATTTTTTACAACCAATCACCTCTCACTTGGAACGTGTGGAAGTAATTAAAGGCCCATCTTCTGTAACTTTTTCTAGTGCAGATCCTAGTGGAACCGTAAATATGGTTACTAAAAAACCATTAATTGAAAAAAGAAATGCAGTAAGCTTTACAACAGGTAGTTTTGGGACGTTGAGAGCAACTGCAGATTTTACGGGGCCAGTAAATGATTCTAAAACACTACTATATCGCTTTAATGCAGCTTTTCAAGAAGCCGACTCTTTTAGAGATGTAGTTAATAACAATGCTATTTTAATTTCACCGTCTCTAACTTTTATACCTAATGAAAATACGTCACTTAATGTCGAAATGATATATAATGATGCAGAAGGAAACTTAGACAGAGGGCAACCCATTTTTGGCTCCATAAACGGTGAGTTTGATTTGAATAGTACTCCTATATCACGAAATGTAGGTGCGTCAAACGATCATTATAAAAATAAGGAAGTTATCCTAATGGCTAGCTTTAGACAGCAACTCACAGAAAACCTGGGATTTAATTCACAGTATATGAAACAAACCTGGGATGAAGATCTAGCTGAACACAGAGTGGACGGAACAGCCGTAGACATTGACGGAAATGTAATCCCTACGCTTGCAAGAATGCGATATGATAGAAGACAGCAGTTTTGGGAAACGGATAACTTTAGCGCATATTTTAATTATGATATTAAAAAAGGGAATATTACCAATAAATTTTTAGTTGGTTATGACGCTACAAGATGGGAAAGACAGATAGGCGCTGGATTCCTTCGCGCTCGAAGATACCTGACAGCAAGCGGTGGTCAGTCTAATTTTGATCCAGAGAATCCAGATAATTTCCAACAAATGACGGTAGACGGTGTAACTATGCCGGTACCTGCTGTTCCTCATTTTAACCTCGATAATCCGTTTAATGGAGCACGAAATACAGATAACTATAACCTTGCAGAATTATCGATTCCTGCAAATTTGAATACCTCTGATGGGATTTATATTCAGAATCAATTTAAAGTTGGGAAATTATCTGCTTTAGTTAATTTGAGATATGAGTGGTTTACAGATATTTTTAATTACAAGGGCGATGAAGAGGAATTTAAAACAGATGCTTTTGTACCTAGACTAGGTTTAACTTATGAAATTACAAACGATATAAGTGCATACGGAACGTATCTACAGGGATTCCAACCACATACAAACACAGTATCCTTATCTCCAACTGCAGAAGGTTTTTTCTGGTCTGCATCTCCTAGTAGATTTGATCCTTTAGAAAGTACGCTATTAGAAGTAGGTGCAAAAGGGGAATTTCTCAATGGAAGAATATTTGCTAACCTTGCAATTTTCAATATCACCCAAAAGAATATTTTACAGGGTGACACCTATGATCTAGATAACTTAACTACCAGGGGAGAGCAACGAAGTAGAGGTTTTGAGACAGATATCTCAGGCTATATTTTACCTAACCTTCAAATAACCGCTTCTTACGCCTATACAGATGCTACTATTGAAGAAGACGCTATAGAAGAGTTTATAGGAGAACGAATAGGTGGAGCTCCAAAACATAATGCGAATTTTTGGGCTCGATATGATTTAGATTCAAACAGTTCTTTAAAGGGAATTGGATTTGGTCTAGGTGCACAATATGTAGATGAACGTTTTACTTGGTATAATCCTACATACGATACAGATAGAGTTCTATTACCATCTTACACAGTATTTGATGCTGCTGTGTACTACAAGCCAAATATTGCAGGGATCCAATTAACACTTAAATTGAACAACATATTTAATGAAACCTATTGGTTAGGTGGTCTTAACCCTTCTAGATTAGGCCCAGGTGCGCCTAGAAATGTGTTGTTTAACGCTACCTATAGATTTTAAAGATGCGTAGAAATGTAATTCTTTTACTTGCACGTCAATTGTGTAAAGATGCTTTTAGATCCAAAGTGATGTTAATCGCTTTGGGTCTGATGGTATGCTTAATTTCATTTTCAGTGCAAACTGGATGGTCCACTTATCACGACCAGAATAACACAAGAGGCCTAGTACAACAGGTAGTACAAGAAAGCTGGGAAAACAACCCAGATAAGCACCCGCATCGTATGGCACATTATGGTTCTTTTGCACTAAGGATGAAGCACATCCTTAGTGTTTTTGACCTAGGGATGGAAAATTTTGTTGGCAATGCAGTATTCTTAGAAGCTCATAAACAAAATACCGTAAACTTTTCTGAAGCTAGTATGTCTACAGGTTTATTGCGTTTTGGAGAAGTAAGTCTTTCGATGTTGCTCAAAGTCATTGTGCCTTTATTACTATTTTACCTAGGCTTTGCGACGATAGCTAAGGAAAGAGAAAATGGTACCTTAAAACTACTCATAGGTCAAGGCATTACCAGAAAAGAAATCGTTTTTGGCAAATGGTTAGGACTGTATGCTTTGTCATTAATTTTTCTGCTTACCATTTTTTTAGTGGTATTAATCATAGTTATTCTTGAATCACACGATACAATGTCCTCCGGAAGTATAGTGCGTTATGGATTATTGCTTGCGTGCTATCTACTATTTTTTGCGATACTTAGTACAATTACGATTCTGGTTTCAGGCTATAGTAAAACTGCTAAAGGTGCTCTAGTAAAACTTCTCGGCATATGGCTTCTATTTGTTATTGTACTTCCAAAATCATTACAAGCTGCAGGTTATTATCGCTACCCTACCCCTTCAAAAATAGAGATGGAAATGATGGTAGAACACGATTTAAAAAAGCTAGGTGACAGTCATAATCCAGACGATCCACATTTTAATGCCCTACGGGACTCAGTGCTCGTTGCTCATAACGTTGAAAAAGTAGAAAATCTTCCCTTTAATTACAGTGGTTTTGTAATGTCCGAAGGAGAAAAACTAAGCACAACCGTGTATTTAAAACATCAAAAAGATTTATATCACGTTTACACGAAACAAAATGACGTTGAACGGTACTCAGCCTTTATAAATCCATACACAGCAATAAAGAATATCTCGATGGCATTTTCTGGTACTGATTTTCAATCATTTTTACATTTTAAAGACGAAGCAGAAGCGTATCGCTTTCACCTTGCGCAAGAAATGAACCAATTGCAGATGGATTATATTCCAAATAAAGGAAAAGAAGGTCCTTCTGTGATATCCAATGAATTCTGGAAGAAATTTCCACCATTCGAATATAACTTCCTTAGTATTAATCAGGTAATTCAAAATGAATTGATATCTATTTTGGCAATTTTAGCTTGGATTATCGTTTCCGTATTCGGTCTTTTAAAATTGTCTAAAAACTTAAAAGCTTTATAGATGTATCCACTTTTATTCAAATCATTTTTTAGAACAAAAATATTCTTAGTTAGCTTAGTATTGCTAGTGGGCGTTGGGGTTATTAGTATTTTAATTGGAAAGCAATATCTAATAAAACAACAGGAAAATATCGTTGCTGCCCAAGAATTTCAGAAAACTAGTCTTGACCAAAATCTAGAATATCACAGTGAGGACCTGGGGTTATTACTGTATTACCAGCGCTTTGCTCTCATCAAAAAACCAGCAAATATAAGTGCACTATCTATTGGACAAAGTGATGTGAATCCATTATTACAGGCGGTAACCATCCGTGGTCTAGAAGGACAGAAATATGATACTGATTTTGAAAACCCGTCTCTATTAATGTCGGGGAATTTAGATCTCGGGTTTGTTATTATTTACTTATTCCCTTTGGTTCTTATTGCAATGACATTTAATCTATATTCCGAAGAAAAGGAATTGGGCACTTGGCGTATACTCTCTGCTCAAACAACAAAAAAAGTGAACTATTTGCTTAAGAAATTGATAGTAAGAGGAGTTTTTGTTCTAACCATATATACGTTCTTAATGATTACGGCTGCTATTATATTACGCATACCCATTGAGAATAACTTGATAGCTATTTTTATACAAGGTGTTTTGTATATATTGTTTTGGATCATTTTGTGTTTATGGGTGATTTCATTCTTAAAAAATTCTAGTTTTAACGCACTTACGTTAATCTCAACCTGGGTGGTTCTTACAATCCTCATTCCCGCAATAGTAAATAATTATGTTACTCATAGATATCAAGTACCAGAAGCACTCAATGCTATGGTGGAGCAGCGAGATGGATACCACGAGAAATGGGATTTAGAAAAAGATGTAACAATGGATGGTTTTCTGGAAGCCTATCCACAGTACGGAGGTTATGAAGTACCGGAAGATTCTTTTAGCTGGATTTGGTATTATGGAATGCAACATATGGGAGATCTCACAGCAAAAAAAACGAGTACGGAGATGGCCGAGAAAATAATGCTGCGCAACTCAGTAAGTAGAAATATTGCCAATTTTATTCCTACAATGCACGCACAGCTTAGTTTCAATAATTTGGCTGGAACAGATATGGAGAGTCATATAGACTTCTTACAAGCGCTTACTCGTTTTCACGAAAATTTACGCTTAGGGTTTTACTCAAAAGTATTTGATAAGAAATCTATAGATGCGGTAAATTGGGATGATTATCAAGCAAAATTTTATGAACAGAAACGTGATTTTAACTGGGGATGTCTATTGATTCCTACACTGCTCATTACGCTTATAATTAGCTTTTTAAGTATGTTTAATCTTCTGAAAATTTAATGAGGATATGGGTTTGATTTCTACCTTACTTATATAAGGAATTCCCACTCCACACACTTTCCCTTCTCTCCTACTGCCAACGCTGTAAGGAGTGTTCCATTCTCATTTTAAAATAAACTTTAGTTAAGAAAACTTTTAAAAGAGGATATTTAGTTTTGTGTGCTTTTTCCTAAGTAAAGTGACATAACGCAGAACATTATAGTACACGAGATCATATGTGAATGTCCAGTGGACATTTGCAGATGGCTGCGAGTTGGCGCGCTGGCCATTGTGCACTAGGTTTGTTATACTGTGTAGCTATAATTCTACATTATGTAAAATATCCCCATACTACTTGGTTAGTTTCATTAAACCATATCTGGGGATCATTAAACATTTTTGGTTTTGGGCTGACTTGAATACCTCGTTAGATTTGTACCATAATTGGCCGTTATATAAAATTGCCGACGTGCCTTTTCGCTCGGATTGCTTTTTTAAAAGATTTAGGTGTTGCCATAGCATTTTAAAACATAATTTGCTCACACTCGCTCAGTGTCGTTGTGTTATAATAATTATTGTTATTTATATTCGATACATTATTTATGGATTTTACTTTGTTTTCATTTATTAGCTATCGCTTGTAAAAAAACTTTACGCTGTTGTTTTTTTGGAAATGATTATCGTTCCACTTTAAGAGGTCTCATAAAATATAAGAAAAGGATATTTTTTACTATATTACCTCAATAAAGCTATAACTAACTAAGGTTTAATTTAATAGTAGTCACATTTCAAGTTATTTTTTGAATATGTAGCACTTAATAATAAGTAAGTTTTGAACATTTATATCCCTACAACATGTTTTCAGCCTTACGTTTATTGCTTTAGTAGTTTAATGTATGGGTATGATTTGTTTTTTGATAGATAAAGACTGTATTCTTAACTAACAATATGTTTTCTTATGGGTGCATTTGATTTAAAATATCTTTTAACCTCTGTATTTACAGCTATTTTTTTCGTTTTTGGCGTATATCATTTTGTGTCTTATTTGATTTTAAGGCATAAAATACTACTGTATTATAGTACGATCATATTTGGACTTACCATGCATTGGAGCTGGCCATTATTTGTAGCAGGGTTTCTTGATCCAGTGATTGCAGATCACGCCTCCCTTATTTCTGCCATGGTTACTACCTTCGGCTTGTTGATGTTTACGATGAATTATTTAAACATTACTAGAGATAATCATCCTAAAATTTCACGGAGCTTTACCTTTCTCAAATATTGTTCTATTATAATACCTATAGTTTTTGTTCTTAATCTTTCATTATTTACAATACGCTGGTTACATAGTTCTTTAGTGATGCTGGCTGCAATCATTGCAATGGTTTCTATATTGCTCAATATTTTTTGCGGAATTCGCCTGTTTAAAGAAGAAAAATTTAATAAATATTATTTGTATGCCTATACTCCAATGTTACTGTCTGCAACCATCTATATATGTGTATGGTTTTTAAAAGATAATCATCTTATAAATTTCCATCTAGTGCTTTTAACTACCTCCATATTAATAACATTACAATTAATTTTATTTGCTGTTCTCACTGGCTATAAATTTAAAGCTATCGAAGACGAAAATATAAGAACGCAAGTAGAAACAAATAAAATTCTTGCTCTAGAAGTAGACAAGCAGACAAAAAATCTACGTATAGCAAAAGCAGACTTAGAAAGTAAAAATCAAGAACTTGAAAAGGTCAATTCCCTTAAAAATAAATTATTTTCATTACTCACTCATGATGTTAAAGGTCCTTTACATAACATAACAATGCTTGTTAAAATGATTGAAGATCAACTTGAAGATGGTGAACTAAGAGAGATATCAAAAAGTCTCAAAAATGAGATAGACGATAGAGTTACTATGGTAAATACCCTGTTAGACTGGTCGTATAATCAGCTAGAAGGAATTACATTGAATAAAAAAAGCTGCGATATAAGAGATGTTTTTAATTCTGTTGCAAAGGAATTTAAACGCATGGCAAAAAATAAAGAGGTAACGTTAGTATTCGAAATTATAGAACCTACACTTTTTATTGACGAAAATATGTTTAAAGTCATTTTAAGAAATTTAACCTCTAATGCTATTAAATACAGTACAAAAGGGCAAAAAGTGGTATTAGCAAGTAAAAAGAGTTCAGATGGAACTGAAATAAGCGTTCAAGATTTTGGACTAGGAATGGAGGCAGATTGGTATAAAGATCTTGAAAACGATCGTGTGCCGCATACCACTTTAGGTACTAATGGGGAACAAGGTACCGGATTTGGATTATTGATTACAAAAGACTTTGTAGAAATGAATGGCGGCGAGCTCATTTGTATCAGTGAACTTGGCTGTGGAACTCATTTTATATTATGTTTTCACTAGTATCCGAAACTTCTGTTTCAAAATCATATTTTTTTTAAAACAAAAAGTTTAATGACTTAAAACGATCCTCGTTACTAGTTGCTAGCTGAAGAAGAATTCTCAACATATCTAAAAACATATATTTTTAGTTATTGCTTTCGCGAAAGCATAACCTTCAACATATTAATATTATAACGAAGCCTATTTTGATAATTGATACAACTTTAGGACGCTAGTGTTTTGTTTTTAAATCATTCTAGCAATTACAATCTTGAAACGCAATTTTTCATAAAAATACCTCTACCCTATTTCTTCTAGTTCTATAAAATGTTTATCGTTACATAAACTCATTTCCAGAAATAGAAAAACGCTTTAGCAATGCTAAAGCGTTTTTTATAAGACTAATAAATTAGAGCTATTATTTGATTTCTAGTAGCTCTAGTTCAAACTCAAGCGTCTGGCCTGCAAGTGGATGATTTGCATCTACTACTATATCATCTTCGTTCACCTCAGATACACGCAATTGTTGCTCAGACCCATCAGGTCTTGATGCTACTAAAATAACACCTACTTCTGGCTTTATTTCTTCTGGTAACTGCGTTTTTGGTACTGTTTGAAATAACTCTTTTTGTATATCACCGTACGCTGCTTCTTTTTCTATGATAACAGTTTTCTTCTCGTTGATCGTCATATCTATTAAAGCATTCTCAAATCCTGGAATAAGCTGTCCTTTTCCAAGTTCAACCTGTAAAGGTTCTCTCTGTAAAGAACTATCAAAAACCTGCCCATCCATAAGTTTACCCGTGTAGTGTACAGTTACTACATCATCTCCTTTTACTTTACTCATAAGTACTTTTTTTAATCAAAATATAAGTTGGTAAAACTACAAGAACAACATCAACATGAAAAATAATTGAAGTAGGAATTTCTGGAAAGGTAAAATTTCTATTAATTTTTTCTACATTTTTAGCCCGTGTAGTTCATAATTATTATTAATTTTAAAGTCTAAACTTTAGGAGTAGCTATTAAATTAGTTTGAGAAAAATCCTTAGAACCTGATTTGGTTAATACCAACGTAGGGAAAAGTTAGCAGTATGTTGTACTGCACACTTCTTCTATAGTAGATTCTTTTTCTCTCAAATCCTTTATTATTTAGATAACCGAAGCATACATGCTTCCTAATCGTTTGTATCATGATACACATAAAGGTCAATAACAAGGCACATCAATTTCCAGACAAGATCACACTAGATCAGATTATTAGCCGTCTAGATATTTCGGTTAATGGGATTGCTATTGCTATCAATCAGAACATTATTGCTCGTGCAGACTGGGTGACTACCACTCCTTTTGATGGTGATGCTGTGCTCATTATTAAAGCAACACAGGGCGGGTAATAATGACTTCTAAGTACTTCGATAACATAAATCCATCTATAATTAATCCTGAAACGATGAAAAATAAAGATACTGCGCCTAAGAAAGGTGGCATCACTAGAAATCCATTTCCTAACTCAAAAAAAATATACGTAAACGGTAAGATTTATCCTCAAATCAAAGTGGCTATGCGTGAGATAGCACTAAGCGATACGGTGGATTCTATGACTAAAAACAAAACGCCAAACGAGCCAGTAACCGTCTATGATACCTCTGGACCTTACACAGATCCAAACAAGGAAATAGATATCCATAGCGGTATAGAACGCATCCGTGAATCATGGATTATGGATCGTGGCAATGTAGAGCAGCTAGACGGCTACTCCTCTACATATTGTAATGAACGTCTCAATGACCAGAGCTTAGATCACATGCGTTTTAAGCTTTTAAAGAAGCCTATGCGTGGTAAAAAAGGAGAAAATGTGACCCAGTTGCACTATGCAAAACAAGGAATCATCACTCCAGAAATGGAATATATTGCCATACGTGAGAACCAGCGTATTGATGAAATGACAGTGATTAGAAAACAGCACAAGGGAGAACATTTTGGAGCTTCTATTCCAGATAAAATCACCCCAGAGTTTGTACGCTCAGAAGTTGCACGAGGCCGCGCTGTAATCCCTTCAAATATTAACCACCCAGAAGCAGAGCCTATGATTTTAGGACGTAATTTCTTGGTGAAAATTAATGCAAATATTGGGAACTCGGCTGTCACCTCTTCTATTGAGGAAGAAGTAGAAAAGGCTGTGTGGGCATGCCGCTGGGGAGCAGATAATATTATGGATCTCTCTACAGGAGAAAACATACATGAAACGCGCGAGTGGATCATACGTAACTCGCCTGTTCCAGTAGGAACAGTTCCTATTTATCAAGCATTAGAAAAAGTAAATGGCGTTGCAGAGGATCTTACGTGGGAGATTTTTAAAGACACGCTCATTGAACAAGCAGAGCAAGGTGTAGATTATTTTACCATACACGCCGGTGTGTTACTGCGTTATGTGCCTATGACGGCAAATCGCGTGACGGGTATCGTTTCTCGTGGTGGTTCTATCATGGCAAAGTGGTGTCTTGCTCATCATAAAGAGAGCTTTTTATATACCCATTTTGAGGATATCTGTGAGATTTTAAAACAATATGATGTTGCTTTTTCACTAGGTGATGGATTACGTCCAGGTTCTGTGGCAGATGCAAATGATGAGGCTCAATTTGCAGAGCTAGAAACACTAGGCGAACTTACAAAGATAGCTCGTAAACACGATGTCCAGTGCTTTATAGAGGGTCCTGGACACGTCCCTATGCACATGATAAAGGAAAATATGGAACGCCAGATCGAGGTTTGTGATGAGGCTCCTTTTTACACCTTAGGGCCGCTTACCACAGATATTGCGCCGGGATATGACCATATTACATCAGGTATTGGTGCAGCGATGATAGGCTGGTATGGCTGCGCTATGCTTTGCTATGTGACACCTAAGGAGCATCTAGGATTACCTAATAAAGAAGACGTGCGTGTAGGCGTGGTTACGTATAAACTAGCTGCTCATGCAGCAGATCTTGCAAAGGGTCACCCAGGATCTCAACATAGAGATAATGCTTTGAGCATGGCACGTTTTGAATTTAGATGGGAAGATCAGTTTAACCTAGGCTTAGATCCAGAGCGCGCTCGCGAGTATCATGATGAAACATTGCCTGCTGCTGGTGCAAAGATTGCTCACTTCTGCTCCATGTGCGGACCAAAATTCTGCTCCATGAAGATTTCTCAAGAAGTAAGAGACTTTGCCGCCGAACATAAAATTATAGATAACGAAGTGATTCAAAAGGGAATGGAAGAAAAGTCTAAAGAGTTTATTGCAAAAGGTTCTAAAGTGTATTTGTAAAATAATATGGGAGTTCCCACGCTGCAAAAGCGTGGGCAGGCTTTCCACTACAATCTTTTGCCAGAAAAAGGCAAAAGGATTTTCATTACAATCCTTAACTCAAAATCATGATCATCATACTATCACCAGAAAAGGATCTACCAAATGAAATGGAAATACTACACCAATTATTTGAACATGGACTAGTATGCTATCATTTAAGAAAGCCACATAAAAACTTTGAGGAATATAGCGCCTATTTACAGCAGATAGATACTGCATTTCATGATAGAATTGTAGTACATGACCATCACCTGATAATCAATGAGTTTAATGTAAAAGGAATTCATTTTAAGGAACAGCATCGTAAAGATCACATCGATAACCCTGGGCAATATTTTAAAGGATTAAACATGTTTGGAAAAACAATAAGCTCCTCTTTTCACGAGCCTAAAGTCCTAGAGGACTGTTATTTTGAATTTGATTACCACTTTTTGAGTCCTGTATGTACATCCATATCAAAGAAAGACTACAAAGGCCGCGGTTTTGATGTGAATCATAGTACTAAAACAATAATAGCCCTAGGTGGTATTACTCTAGAAAAAGTAGCAGAAGTTAAGCAGCTAGGCTATCACGGGATTGCCGTTTTGGGAAGTATTTGGAATACAGATAATCCGCTAGCGAGTTTTAAAAAAATAAAAATGGCATTTTGATAACTTGTATAAAACAACCAAACAGTGTGCGTTAAGGATTGAGTAGTTCGACTTCGCTCACCACAGGCTAAATGTCTAAGCTCTTTTGTGAATATTTCATTTACAAAAAAGCAAGTAGCGAAAGCTTGATCTGAAAGGGAACGCCCAAATAAAAAAGGAAAAATACATTGAAAACGAACAACTACATATTAACTATTGCAGGACTTGACCCGTCAAGTGGCGCAGGAATAACTTCTGATATCAAGACCTTTGAAGCACACCAGCTATACGGTTTATCTGTGTGTACGGCAGTTACCGTGCAAAATGACACGCATTTTGAAAGTTGTAAGTGGATAGACGTTTCCTTTATTTTATCACAAATAGAAATACTTTTTAAAAGGTTTGAAATCTCTGTAGTTAAAATAGGGATTATTGAATCTTGGAGTGTTTTACTTAAAGTCATGGAGACCTTAAAGGAATTGAATCCAGAAATCATCATCGTTTTAGATCCAATTTTAAAAGCGAGCGCTGGCTTTACATTTCACGACGCACAAGAACTTACCATTTTTGAAAAAGTCTTAGAAAAGTGCGACTTTATAACCCCTAATTATGATGAAATACAAGCACTGTTTCCAGATAAAACAATTGCACAAACCATTAGATATATGATGGAAAAAACAAATATCTATTTAAAAGGCGGACATAGCATTGATAACAAAGGATGGGATAATGTGTATTATAACAATACGGTTACTCTAAGTATCCCTCCACGGACTAAGCATGTTATTTATGAAAAGCATGGAAGTGGTTGTGTGCTATCCTCTGCCCTAGCGAGTAATCTTTTATGGACAACCGATATAAAAGTAGCCTGTGAGAATGCAAAATATTATACGGAAGCTTTTTTAAACTCAACAACAAGCTTGCTGGGACAACACTCCTACCCTTTACAAAAATCATAAGACGTGGATATACCAAAACTACATTATATATCTCAAGGCAGCACGCCAGAAGAGCACCTTAATAACATAAAGAAAGCTTGTATTCATGGGGCAACACTAGTGCAACTACGCTTAAAAAATATGCCAATGGATAAGGTTTTTGAAGTGGCAAAAAAAGCGCGAACAATTACCTCTCAGCATGTAACTAAACTCATTATTAATGATCATTATCAAGTAGCAAAAGAAGTTCAAGCAGATGGCGTACACTTAGGGAAAACAGACTCATGCCCTACTATCGCTAGAACACATCTTTATGACTGGCAGCTTATAGGAGGAACCGCAAATACTCTTGAAGACTGTCAATCATTACTAAGTAAAAAGGTGAATTATATAGGTTTAGGTCCCTTACGATTTACAGCTACTAAAAAGAATCTAAGCCCAGTCTTAGGCATGGGTGGTTATCATGATCTTATTAAAACTTTACAAACAGATACCCCCATAATTGGTATAGGTGGTATCACCATTAATGATGTTCCAGATTTATTACAAACAGGCATCTATGGTATTGCTGTTTCTGGAGAAATCACATCTAATTTTAATTCAATAACAACATTTAAGCAGTTGCTTAACACTAATGATATAGGACAATAACGCGATATAAAGAGTAAATTATGAATGATATTTTAAAAATAGCAGATAAAGAATTTAGTTCGCGACTCTTTACGGGAACAGGAAAATTCAGTGCAAATAACCTCATGTCCCAAGCGCTTATAGCTTCTGAAAGCGAATTAATAACTGTAGCATTAAAACGCGTTGATGTTGCCAATAAGGAGGATACGATGTTACAAAGCATCATGCGTCCTCATGTGAATATACTGCCAAACACTTCTGGCGTAAGAAACGCAAAAGAAGCGATCTTTGCAGCACAGCTAGCACGTGAGGCACTAGAAACTAACTGGATAAAGCTAGAAATCCATCCAGATCCTAAGTATTTATTACCAGACCCTATAGAAACGTTAATAGCTGCAGAAGAGCTAGTAAAGTTAGGTTTTGTAGTGATGCCCTATATTCATGCAGATCCAGTGTTGTGTAAACGACTTGAAGATGTAGGAGTACCATGTGTGATGCCCTTAGGAGCGCCTATAGGGACAAATAAAGGAATTAAAACAGTAGATTTTCTAGAAATTATTATTGCACAAAGTAACGTACCTGTAATAGTCGATGCAGGTATAGGAAGTCCTTCTCACGCAGCCTTTGCTATGGAACTAGGAGCAGATGCCGTGTTAGTAAATACTGCTATTGCCGTATCAAAAAATCCTGTAGAGATGGCGGTTGCGTTTAAAATGGCTGTACAGGCGGGACGTATGGCTTTTAAAGCAAAACTAGCTCCCGTAAAAACGCATGCGGAAGCCAGTAGCCCACTTACTTCTTTTCTTAACTAGCACTTACTTTATGATGTCTTTTAAAAATACATTTGATACTTATGACTGGGATACATTAGAAAAGGAGATCTATAGCTATACTGCTAAAGATGTAAGAGTCATTCTCGACAAGGAAAAAATAGATATAAATGACTTTAAAGCGCTCATATCTCCTGCCGCTCAAGATTTTCTTGAAGAAATGGCGCAGCGTAGTCATACACTCACAAAGAAACGCTTTGGTAATACAATACAAATGTATATCCCTATGTATCTATCTAATGAGTGTCAAAATATTTGTACCTATTGTGGCTTTAGTATGACTCATAAAATACCCAGAAAAACGCTAAGCGATAAAGAAATTTTGAAAGAAGTAGCTTTCTTAAAATCTAGAGGATATGACCACATTCTACTAGTTACCGGAGAAGCAAATAAAACCGTGGGTGTTTCATATATCAAGCATGCCATTGAACTTATACGTGAACATTTTTCAAATATTAGTATCGAAGTACAACCATTAGATCAAGATGAATATGAACAGCTCATTGATGCGGGTTTATACGCTGTTCTTGTCTACCAAGAAACGTATCATAAGGCTACGTATAAAATACATCACCCAAAGGGTAAGAAGTCAAATTTTCATTATCGATTAGATACACCAGATAGGCTTGGTAAAGCAGGAATCCATAAGATAGGTATTGGAGCTTTATTTGGATTAGAAGATTGGCGTGTTGATAGCTTTTATACAGCACTCCACTTGAAATATTTACAAAAAACATACTGGAAAACAAAGTATTCTATCTCCTTCCCTAGACTAAGACCGCACCAAGGGGAAGTACAACCAAAAGTTGAGATGACAGATGCAGATTTAGTCCAGCTTATTTGTGCCTATCGCCTACTCGATGAAGATGTCGAATTGTCTATGTCTACACGGGAAAGTGAACGCTTCCGCAATAATATCATAAAGCTAGGTATAACCTCCATAAGTGCACAATCTAAAACTAACCCTGGAGGTTATGTAGTAGATCCACAATCCTTAGAGCAATTTGAAATTTCGGACGAAAGAGATACAGAAGAAATAAAACTAATGATCGAATCCCAAGGTTACCAAGCAGTGTGGAAAGACTGGGATATCAATCACGCTTAATTTTTATAGAATGGAACTCACTATTGAAGAAAAACAACAGTATAGCAGACATTTAATACTAGATGAAATAGGAATAACAGGCCAAACTAAGATCAAAGAGGCGCGCGTATTAGTCATAGGTGCCGGTGGTCTAGGTTGCCCTGTGCTACAATACCTTACAGCTGCTGGTGTGGGCACCATAGGTATTATTGACAATGACGTAGTAGCACCATCCAATTTACAACGTCAAATCTTATACACTCACGAGGATATTGATAAAAATAAAGCGCAATGTGCTACCCGAAGGCTACAGAAATTAAATCCTTTTATAACATTTAATACCTATCAAGAACGATTAACAAACAATAATGCGCTAGACCTAGTTGGCCAATATCATATTATTGTAGATGGATCAGATAATTTTTCTACTAGGTACCTTATAAATGATGCTGCTGTACTGCAAAATAAGCCTGTGGTTTTTGGATCCATTTTTAAATTTGATGGTCAAGTAAGTATTTTCAATTATAATGAAGGACCTACCTATAGATGTTTATTTCCTTTACCACCGGAACATGGTAAAGTGCCTAATTGCTCAGAAGCAGGAGTTATAGGAGTATTACCAGCAGTAATAGGTGCGCTACAAGCTAATGAAGTATTAAAAATCATTTGTGGGATGGGTGATCTATTATCTGGCAAACTATTAACGTTTAATATGTTAACTATGGAGCAGCAACTATATAGCTTCAAGAAAAATCTGAACATCCATATAGAACAACTAGAGAAAGATTATGGATATCTATGTAATCTCTCTAATGAACCAGAGGGTATTACATTACAGCAAATTAAAAAATACCCAGACAGATATCATTTGCTAGACGTGAGAGAAGCGCATGAACGAGCACTACATCATATAGGCGGGCAGCACATACCTTTAGGAGCACTACAACATAAAATAAACCAAGTATCACAATATAAAGAGCTAGTTGTATATTGCAAATCTGGCGTGCGCAGTAAAAAAGCGATTCAATTATTAAGAGAGAATAATTTTCATTGCAAATTATTGTATTTAAAGGATATGATTTTATAGGTGATAAAAGGTCTTAGTAATACAAATAAAGTCCATTCATAGAATGGACTTTAGTACTAATAATTATAATTTTTTTTTTAGAGTCCTAATCTATAGATAAGATCAACGCCGTAAAATATACTGCTATCAAATTCATTATTTAATCTTGTACGATCATCACCTCCCAGTTGGAATGTTAGTAATTGCGCTCCTACCTTATCTCCTTGATTGTAAAGTCCATAATCTGTAGTGTCTAGACCTATTTTAGCTCTGGCAACAAGCGTATTATCTAAGAAAGCATAGCCTCCAAAAAGAGAAAAACGGATGGACTCTTCTTGAACATATTGTTGAGAATCTGTAGCACTTAGATTATAAGATTTTATAGAAGTAACAAGATTTGCTCCTAGGCTAAATCTATCTGTAACAGCATAATTTACGTCTGTGCGTATGGGTAACGTAGCATTTACAGTAAATTTACTATTCTCAGATTTATACCACAAGCCCACAAGAGGCGTGATTGTAGTTCCAAAGTTTTCTGAAGATACATAAGCACCAAATTTAAAGACGTACTTAGAAGAATATCGTTTCTCTAATAGCGCTAGTCCGCCCATTTGAAAATTATCTCCTGCACCTTCACTAAAATCTGATGCTAGCTTTGGTAATGCTACATAAGTACCACTCCACTTATTACCGTGATCATACTTAATCCCTAGATTAAGCCTTGTCATAATAAGATTAGTGCGTGATGGTAAAAAATTTAATCCTAAACGCGTATTTTCATAAGTAAATCCACCTATAATAGAAATATCACTAGTAACAGGAAGCGGGAAATAAAACTCAACAAAAGTATTGTCTACTTCAGTTTCTGCTTCCGTATCTACATTTCCTAAGGTTGCACCATTGTAGGTTACTTTTAAAACATCTAAGTAATCTTGACTATAAAGAGATGTGCTTACGCATAGAATAACACAAAAGAATACTAATTTTTGCATAGGATTGGTTTTTAATAGTTGATTAGTTTTTTAAAAATACTACGTATAATGTAACTTGAATTCAACTAATAAACGCAACTTTTAGCAGGACATTTATTATAAATATTTTTCAGAGGAAAGAAGAGATTAAA
>ENA-ORXC01000585-ORXC01000585.1-marine-metagenome-genome-assembly--contig:-NODE-585-length-24907-cov-4.024970_pt1 | contig 24907 bp, 26 predicted proteins | sample MGYA00237865_ERZ511478 | MGnify/ENA metagenome assembly ERZ511478
TATTAGAAAAAGAATGTGATATTTTAGTACCCGCAGCCATTTCGAATCAAATTACGGTTCGTAACGCTCATCGCATTAAGGCTTCTATTGTAGTAGAAGCAGCGAACGGACCGACTACACTTGAAGCCACGCGCATTTTAGATGAAAAAGGCGTGCTTTTAGTGCCAGATATTTTAGCAAGTGCTGGAGGCGTAACGGTTTCATACTTTGAATGGGTGCAAAATAATCAAGGCTATTACTGGTCTGAAGAAGAAGTAGCTTACAAATTACGCAAGGTAATGGTGGATTCATTTGAAACGGTCTATCAAATCTCTCAAGAAAATGACGTAGATATGAGACTTGCTGCTTACATGGCAGGAATCAAAAAATCGGCTGAAGCTTCTCGTTTCCGCGGCTGGGTATAAGATAAAAAAACGATTTGGACTCTATATTCCAAATCGTTTTTTATTTGCCGTAACTGCCAAATAATTAAAAGAAAACCTGCTAAAAAAGCAAACACGCTTAAAAAATTGGCATATTTATCTCGACCCGAATAAGGGCAAAACAATTGACAGTGAGAATGGTTTTCAATTATTCTATATATAAGATATATACATACCTATACTAATAAATTGAATGTAGAAAAGGAGACAGAAAGCATGAGCGTATTAGATATTATTAAAGCCAGAAGAACGATTGGGGCTATGCAAGACAAAGACGTATCAGAAGATGATATTAACCTTATGTTAGAAGCCGGCACTTGGGCTCCTAACCATAAAAAGACAGAGCCTTGGAAATTCCGAGTGTTTACAGGGGATTCACGCGTTCGTTTAGGAGACGAAATGGAACGTATTATGAAGCAAAAAACTGCTCACTTAAGCAAAGAAGAAGCGTTAAAAAAAACAACAAAAGCAAAAAAAGGACCGCTTCGCGCTCCTGTCATTATTGCTGTAGCAGTAAGTCCTTCTGGAAAAGTGCCTGAAATTGAAGAAATCTCTGCCGTAGCGGCAAGCATACAAAATATGCTATTAGTAGCGGAAGAACAAGGTCTGGCTACAATTTGGAGAACCGGTGAAATTGTCTATCAGTCAGAATTGAATGACTTTTTATCTCTAGAAGACGGAGATAAGCTCTTAGGCTTAATTTACGTCGGACACCCTAATAAAGAAGCTTCATCAAAACGTATTCCATATCAAGATAAAACAATTTGGTATCGTTAAAAGGTTATTTCTGTGTTTCTCTAAATAAGAGGCAGCAGCTTATAAGTTGAGCTGCTGTCTTTTATTGTTTTTAAGAGTGGCATTAATTTGCGCTTTTATTAGCTTACCTGCAGCAGTTATTTTTAGTATCTTATGGAGAACTTCTCTGGTTTCCATAACTACTAGTCAAAACAAAATAGGGCTTGTCTGTGTTCAGTCTTCTTTTCGAAGACCAAAATAATAGGTGCATGCCAAACCGAAGATAATGGGCGGCAAAAGGAAGACAATCATTTAACGGTCACCTTCCTTTCGGATGATTGAACGTCTACTTTCTGCATTGGGGTAGCAGTGTTGACAAAGAAGATACCTTTTAACTTTGAATATTCCATCAATACTAATAGCAAGCTCATTGCAAGTAGGGGAACACACACCACTTTGGCAGGAATGTTGAAACAATAGTTAAGGACGGTGATGTTGGCAATAATGGGGAGAAAAATAATGTTCCCTAGTGTTGGGGTACGCGGAATCACCAATAACAATGCAGCTAATAATTCGCCAGCGGCAATAAAATAGTTGTAGAAATCGGAATACCCAAAGAAATACCACGCCAGTTTCATCGCGGAATCTTTTGTTGAATCGAACACGAAATCACCTGTTATAAATTGTCCTGGGTAGATTTTGGCCATTCCATAAATAAGAAACGTAATGGCCATGGTCCACCTTAGGGTCGCAAGAATACTTAAATGAAATTTCTCTTTTGTTGATAAACGCATTGTTTTCCTCCATTTGTATGCTTAGTCCAAAAATCGCATTTTAGTTTCAGGGGTTGGCAACATGCATGACGTTTGTTTTCCAAACCACTTATACCGATTACGTGCAATGAAACGATAGAGTGGATTTCGAATGAATGCGGGAACAACTCGGAAACACGCCATCAGTTGAAGAGGCCCCCGAAGCTGGCCGACAATATGTAGGATGGCCGTAGACTCTGTGTAAAGATTCCCGTTCATAAGAAGAATGACCGATTGAAGTGGTGGATGGTTATAGCTATGCTGGCTCAGCAAGGTTCCCGCAGTATCGGATTGAAGCGATGCAAAACGAAACAGAGCACGTGAATCCCGCTTGATGACAAATTGAACCCATTGATTGCAAAGATTGCAAACACCATCAAATAGAATGGTGTGATGGGTTTGGGGTCATGACTCCTCATTCCTTCCTTTTTTATGAATATTTACTAAAATAAGTATAATAGTTTACGTGTTGGACTACAAGTCATAAGGGTAAATATGGGAATAATCTAAATGAATTCTAAAAAAAGAAGAGTTAACTACGACTCTTCTTTTTTGTGTTTGCTTTTTATGGGTAGAAAGCAAAATAAGGATTTTTAAATTGTAGGAGTAGATCGACATAGCAAAATACTTATACAAACTAGGAAACTGGTCTTTTAAGCACCGAAAAAAAGTGTTTTTTAGCACTCTAGGAAAGGGAGTGGTTTTATATTTTTAAAGATAAAACTCATTTCTTATGAACTAGAGACCTTCAACAATTACACAAATTACATTTTCTGATAAAATGTTTGTAAGTTATTTATAATTTTGGTTTTTTATACATATAGGCACAAAAGAAGAAAGTTGATGGCGGCGGTTTAATTGTAGTGGGAATCATTGCTACTTATATTTTGGTTGCGTAGCAAAGGGAGATATGAAAGGATAGGGAACAAAATTATTATTTTTAAAATGAATGGGGGTTTTTTATGTCCATAAACAAGAGTTACAATCACTTAAGTGAGTTATGTTTCAAGTATCAACAAGATAAATTTTATGTAGAAAAGATTCCTCATACTATATTATCCAAATCACAAAAGCGATTTAAAATATCTCCAGATGAGAAAGTTATAGCTTACCTAGATACTACAATACTGGGAGTTGGAAAAAACGGAATTTATTTTACTAACTACGGAATTAGGTGGCGCAATTTAGGAGGAAAAGCGGAAAAGTTAGCATGGGAAGATTTAGATGAAGTGAACAGTATAACTATACAGAAAAATGTAGAAGTTTATTTTGATCATAAAAAGACGTTTCTGTTAGGTGGCGGTACTAACTACCCCGCTACGCTATTTATAGAGTTATTAGTCTCTATACGAGATTATTTAAAAAACTATTCCGTTGAATTACTTTTTGAAGAACATTTACTTCCTGTTTACACAGAGACAAATGAAATAAAGAACACTTGTATACTATTTGAAAAGTACGAAGAAGCATTCGAAATTAATAATGGTTTAGTGGTAAAAGAACATATTCCGAAGAATACAGACGAAAAACTACGGGAGCATTATCATTTATCGTCCCAGGATAATATTATTGCCTTCTTATCTACACTTCCTTTTAAAAAACAAAATGGAATAGTTGTTATGGAGGACGGAATTTACTTTAAAGAGCCTTTTGTCTCCTTGTATTATCCTTGGTATGCATTTAGAGATTTGACTATTATGCTGGCCGAAGACGAATTAATTATTGGGAAGAATAATGTTTTTCATTTACTTCACTGTAATATGGATAACTCTGAAGTAATGCTCTTTTTAAGAAACTTACAGCAAGTTATCAATATATTGCACGACGATTACGTTAGTTGTTATAAAAGCTTGTAATAGCAACGAAAAAATAGATATGCAAAAATTATATAATTGTGTAATAGAATTATCTTAACATGTCAACAGGACTCATAATAGCTTTAGCAAACATTTTTAATTCTAGATTCCAAGGGAGTATCCGCTGGGTTATGGTTGGGTGTGGTTTGTTGATTTTTATGTACAATTTAAAAGTAACTTTTAATCAAAAACAAAATGAAGCGGCTAATCAAAATACTGTAGGAATTGTATCTAGAAAAAGGCGTTAATTGTTTTAAGGTTCTGGAGTAAAAATTCTATAAGAAAGAGGAAAGTAATGGACGTTCAAAAGGTAGCAAACTTATTTTTAATTTTTGTTTTAATTGCAGCAGGCATTTCATTGGCGATTGGCTTTGTTGTTGCTGTGAAAAGTACAAACTATAAGAAGGGATATATCTGTACTTTTATATCCAGTGTGGTCTTTTTAATACTTATTGTGAGCTGGTATGATAAAGCATCTTCAAACGTTTTTATGGGGACAATACCTTGGATTTTAAATGTTATTGCCGTCATTATTATGTTACCACTGTACTTGTTAGTTGCTCGCTTTATATTTAAAAAGGTGACAAAAGGACAAAAAGGAACAAATGAAAAGGTTAGCGGTTAGCTTATTTTTTTATCGTTTTTTCTAATCTTCATGATTTTAACTAAATGAAGATACACAAAAATTTTTTTTATCAATATCCTGTTAGAGAAAGTGATTGATATCATTTTCCGTAAAGGAGAGAACGTCTATGATTAAAGTTAACCAACAAATTGTGAAAATAAGTGATCTAAATAATAGTTCGTTAACAAAAGAAAAAGCAGACATTTTAAAACAGATGGATGCCTATAGGGAAGTGTATGAGTATGCTACATTTGACCAGCTTGATTTTGATGTATCTGTTAAATTACAAATTATTGAATCGTCTGTACTGCTGCGCAAAAGCGGCGCTAGGTTTGCTACATTTGCACGTTCTAGGTGTAACGAAAAGTATTGGAAACGAACCGATAACGGAGGGTTTCAGCTACTGCCTACCGTTTCTCCTCATCAGGCCATCGATGATATTTTTTACAACGGACATGAATACGCGTTTGAGTGCGCGACGGCTGTTATCATCATCTTTTACAAAGCTGTATTAAATAATATTGGAAAAGCAAACTTTAACAGGCTTTTTGCTGATCTTTACTTACACGATTGGCAATACGATGAAGATCTTGAGCTCCATGGTTATAAAGGATCTGACTACTTGCCCGGAGACTGTGCGTATTTTAAAAACCCTGATTATAACCCTGATACTCCCCAGTGGAAAGGTGAAAACACTATTGTATTAGATGAAACTCTATATTTTGGTCATGGAATTGGAATCACGACGCGAGAAAGAATTATTGAAGTGTTAAATTTAAAGAGAAAAGACGACGCAAAGCAATCAGCTTATTTGTCAGATGAAATTGTTAGGCTTCACACCGCTCACCTCAGTTATTTTGCAGTTAGATACGAACCTGTTGTTTGGTACGACAGAAATAGTGCTATTATTTCCACTATTGGGTCGATTACGTATGTAGCTTGATTGATCAAAGTTTTGATACTTTGGTCTTTTTATGTAAAAAGGAAAGAATTACATGAAGGTAAATTTGAGAATTCAAAAGGATTTTATGTATAAAAGAAGAATCCATTTAATACACAGGTCTTAAAACTAAAAGGAAAGGAGGAGATTCCCATTAAAAATCGTGATAAAAGACGTAAGAGAAAACGCGGCGCATTAAAAGATTATCTGAAAAATAAGCTTGGTCAGCTAAAACCGAAGCCAAACAAAGGACCTGTCTCAAACTTGAAGTCTTCTGCTTAAAACATCCCCCTAGTTTTTATATAGGGGGATGTTTCTTTTGAATTTTCTTTTATTTTAAGGGTTAAATGTTATGATTGGCATTTAAGGGTTAATTTGTGCACAATAGACATTGAATAGTTTATCTAATACGACAACGTAAGGAGAGATTAGACGATGGAAAATATGATTTTAAAACATATGGACGTTGTAAGAGGCATTACAACTAGTATCCTCGAAAAAACAACAGAAGAGGCAGCGGACATCACACCAAAAGGATTCAATAACAATATCCGCTGGAATCTTGGGCACATTGCCTTTATCCAAGAAAAGCTTGTGTTTGGCTTAGCTGGTGAACCGATGCAAACGCCAGAGAGTTATGAAAGCTTTTTTGGCGCAGGAACAAAACCTGCCGATTGGACGGAGGCTGCTCCTTCTCTTGAAGAAATTGCGAATGTGTTGAAAGACCAAGCGCAGCGTATTAAAGAGTTCATGCCCGGGCAGTTTGATAAGCAGTTAATCACACCTTTTACAAATAAAGCGGGTATTAACTTTACAACAGTTGGCGAAACGTTTTTATTCAGCTTCTACCACGAAGCGATGCATGTAGAAACGATTAAGCGAATTGGGAAAGCTGCAGCAGCAGAATAAGGAAATAAAAAAGAATAAATCACATACTCTTTATAACTATTTTACATAGCGCCTATGCATATACTGATCTATACAGCGCATAAGATGTAACATGAGCTGCTTTTCCTAATGCAGTTCGCAAGGAGGTGACAACGTGAAATTTCTTTCAGGTTTAACGACTCTTCTTGTGATTTTAGGCGGTTTAAATTGGTTAGCTGTAGCATTAGGCGTGAATGTAGTAGAAGAGCTATTTGGCTCTTGGGATTGGTTAGTAACAACGATTTATTGGTTGGTTGGCCTGTCTGCTCTTTATCAAATTTTTGATAAGTTTTTCGGAACGGGAGCGAGTGTCAAAAGCAAAGCGCTATAATAAATATTATTTTTTATTATCTCTTTAGGGAGTTTGAATGTATATTCAAACTCCCTTTTTCATGAACAAAAGACGTGACATCTTTACAAAATACGGTAAAATAAGGTAATAACTAAAAAGCAGGAGGAATGGGATGGAGCTTTGGGGTGTAGTACCTATCTTAGTATTTGGACTTCTTTATATAGGAGTTATTGCTGGCATAATAGCTGTCGTGGTTATAGTGCTAAAGCGAATGAAAGAGAGAAATCAATATTTACGTGAAATACGGGATGAACTGAGAAATCAAAACAGGGCAACTATAGCAGAAAATAAAGAATAGAAGGTGTAATAGATGAAGAGAAGTGTACTTCCTATCTTTTTTATCGTGAATCTTTTTTTTATTTACTGTTTATTATTTAATCAAGGCTACATCTTTCAGCTAAAGAACCTTCCTTACATATGGGCGATTTATTTACTTCTTGGCACCTTTTTAGCTTTTTATTATATGCTGCGATACAAACAAAAAAGAGACGGACAGGTGCTGCTTTCAATCGGTATTTTAACCACAAGCATTAGTTCACTTGGCTGTTTAGGTTTTTTTTATTTCTTTTACCGTGCGATGGGTGGATAAGAAAGAGCACCAAAAGCAGAGACTTCAGTGAAAGTCTCTGCTTTTTATATGGAGATCTATTGTATAATAGAAAAAAAGAAATGGATGCAGGAGGGGAAATATGCGAATTGTTTCGCTTTGTCCAAGCAATACAGAATTAATAGCGTATTTAAAATGTGAGCACTTGCTCGTAGCAATTGATGATTATTCCGATTGGCCGCAGTCTATTGGAAATTTGCCGCGTTTAGGTCCCGATTTATCTATTAATATGGATGCCGTGGAAGCAGCTAAGCCAGATTTAGTTCTAGCTTCACTAAGCGTTCCTGGAATGGAACGAAATATTGAAGAACTTAAAAAACGAAAGCTTCCTTATATCGTATATAATCCTAATTCATTAGAAGATATTCGTCAAAATCTACAGGACTTAGGTCAGCGATTAAACATCGAAACAAAAGCAGCTGAACTGTTAGAGCGTTATGATCAGTTTCTTTCTACATACAAAGGTACTGCACGTCAAATTGACGAAAAAGCCACTGTATACTGGGAATGGTGGCCAAAGCCTGTCTTTACTCCTGGCAAAGCAAACTGGCTGACTGAAATTAGTGAGTTAGCGGGAGGAGAAAATATATTTGCTGATCACAAAGAAGCAAATGTACAGAGTGATTGGGAAGAAGTGCTCAAAAGAAATCCACATCATGTGTGTTTGGCTTGGGTAGGTGTACAGACAAACAAAGTGAATCCAACGATTTTGCACAAGAGACCGAACTGGTCTGACATGTCTGCGATAAAAGAACATCGTGTATATGTACTAGAAGAATGGTTGTATTGCCGTCCTTCACCTCGGTTGCTGTTAGGATTAAAAAAACTCGCGCCGCTTCTTCATCCAGATATGTTTCCTGCATTTGACGGTAAGGACCCCTTATTATAAGAAAAAGGAGCGATACATATGAAAGATATTGAACAAATAAAACATACTATTCAACACCGCTATCCTTTTTTACTTGTTGATCGCATCTTAGAACAAGAAGAAGGGAAGCTTGCGGTAGGGATCAAACAAGTAACAGCAAATGAACCTTTTTTTCAAGGTCACTTCCCGGACTATGCGGTAATGCCAGGTGTACTTATTGTCGAGGCTCTTGCTCAGATCGGTGGATTTGCTATGGCTCCTAATGATCAACAAAAAGGAAGACTTGCTTTTTTAGCAGGGATAGATGAATGTCGCTTTAAGCGTCAAGTAAGGCCAGGAGATACACTGCGTTTAGAATTTGAAATTCTCAAGCAGCGCGGAAAGATTGTAAGAGGAAAAGGAAAAGCATTTGTAGATAGCGAGTTAGCTTGTGAAGCGGTCATTACCTTTGCTCTTGATGTATAGTACAAACGCCTTTGTTGAAAAAGCAGCTGATGTTAGTTAGCAAGATGAAAACGATCAATGTAAAAAAGCAAATAATTCAGGATAAAGCGTATCGAGAAAACCGCCTTATATCGTAAGGGCGGTTTTTTATGAATCCCTTTTTACCTAAAGAAGAAAAGGGGTATAGAAGAAAAAAGGGAGAGGGGAGAATGCGGTGAGAACATTAACGGAAGTTGTTGTATTACTAACACTTTTAGGTACGTATATAGGCATCTCACTACTTGTCTACAAACGGAAAAGAACGAATCCGTTTTTCTACAGCATTTACTTTTATTTAGCTACTAGTGTCATTTTGATTTGCTTGGTTATCTTTTGGCTTCAGCTTCGTTTTGGACTCACTGATAAGCAAGTAGGAGGATTGCTTATCAGTGTGGTGGCATTCTTTTTACTTATTTATGGTTTGTTAAAAACAAGACAAAAAAACAGGTAGCCGATGCTATCTGTTTTTATTTATATTCTTGTTATATATTTTTATCAATTGTAGTGTCAATTCGATACATCTCTTCATATAATAAAGATAACAGCTTTCTTTTGCAGGTTAGTTGACATCGCAGCTTATAACTCGCTATTCTTTTGATAATTCATTTTGTGAAAGGAAGTGGACGTATGGATGCATCCCGCATTATAGCTAAGTTAGAAAATCGGATGCCGACAATCCTTGGGATGGAGCAGTTCTCCCGCTTCGGCATTCTTGTTCCGCTTATTGAAAAACAAGGGGAACTACATGTTTTATTTGAAGTAAGAGCGCTCGATTTACGTAGACAGCCCGGAGAAATTTGTTTTCCAGGAGGGCGTGTTGAAAAGACGGATGCAGATGAAAAAGAAACGGCTATCCGCGAAACCTCTGAAGAGTTAGGGATTACGCCCCAATCTATTCAGCAAGTACAAGCTTTAGATTATATTGTTTCTCAATTCGGAACAATCATTTATCCTTATGTAGGTTTCATTGATGAGTCGCTTGAACTTCGACCGAATCCTTCGGAAGTAGCAGAAGTATTTACCGTGCCTCTTTCTTTTTTTCAGCGTACCGAACCTGATATACACAATGTTCATTTCAGAGTAGAACCCGAACATAATTTTCCTTATGACGCGATTATTGGTGGTGAAAATTATAATTGGCAAACAAGAGAGATGGAAGAACATTTTTATTACTATGAAGATCGAGTCATATGGGGACTGACAGCAAAAGTGATTTATCATTTGGTACATGTATTAAATGATAAATAAATGACAAATAAAAAGCAGCGAATACGCATTCGCTGCTTTTTTTATATTAAATAGATTGAATAGCTTCCGTGATAGGCGTATTACCTGAAACTAAATCAAAAGAACGTCCGAATGTATGATCTTCGCTTAACGTTTCCACTACAACACGCGCTACATCTTCACGAGGAATTGATCCGCGCTCTTTGTTCTCTCCTGCATCTACACGTCCTGTTCCTGGGTCGTTTAACAATCCGCCTGGGCGAACAATTGTATATGTTAATCCGCTTGCTTCTAAGATTTTATCTGCATAATGTTTGGCTACATAGTAAGGGACTAATGATGTATTCCAGTTTTCACGGTGATGTGCTTGAAGTGCGCTTACCATCACAAATCGTTTAATACCTAAATCTTCTGCAGCTTCCATCGCTTTTACTGCACCATCTAAATCAATTAAAAGTGTCTTATCATGACCTGTGCTTCCGCCTGATCCTGCGCTAAAGATAACGGCGTCACAGCCTTTCATCACTTCCTTAATTTCATGCACAGTGCCTTCTAAGCTTGCAAAAGCCGTTTCGATACCTCTTGCTTCAAGCTCTTTTGCTTGTTCTTCTTTACGAACCATCGCACGTACAGTGTGCACAGCATTTTCATTCAAAATGTTTACAATATGTTTGCCCACTTGACCATTCGCACCAATTACGAGAACTTTCATGTCTAAATTTGCTCCTTTCGAATCCAAATACTTATACACTATTGTTTCATATTCACCGTTTCCATTCAACAAATGAGCTCAAAATTAGGTGAATAAGGGGAAATTAAGAAAATATATTAAAAAAATGAAAAACAAGAAATAAAAACTAATTTACAAACAAAAAAAGGAAAAAAATAGTTCATTAAACCCAGTGTCTGAACTATTTAAATTTTGTAAAATTTTATCAAACCCTTGATAATACAGCACTTCTTAAAAACAGTATCTCTTTTAACATTTCCCGATACAACCTATATAAACACATTTTGATAATTTTAAACTTTTACTTCGGAAAAATTTTTTGTTATTATGTTTTAGTCATTAAAATATTCACGAACGAAATATTTAGTCCGAGCGGACAAAGGAGAGGATAAAATGAACACATTACAATACTTAGTCGCAGAACGTGCAGAGATTTCTCCTCAACATGAAGCACTAGTTGAACATAATGAACGTTATACATTTAATGAATTTCATGAAAAGGTAAATCAATTGTCTCATTACTTCTTAGAGAAAGGAATTCAAAAAGGAGATCGTATTGGTATTTTAGCTCATACAAGCATTGCTTACCCAGTCGTTACAATGGGGATTTTACAAGTAGGAGCAGTCGTTGTTCCATTAAGTAAGAGCATGACACCTTATGAGCTTGATAGCATTATTACGAGCGGACAGTTAAAAGCGATTATCCACCACAATGAATTTACGTCTGTATTAGAAAAAGCGGAACAAACGGATGGACTTAGCTTTACGTTAAAAATTGAGGATGCAAAAGAATTTACAACTCAATTCTCAGCGTACAATACAAATACACCAGAAGCCCTTCCTGAAGTACTTCCTGAAGATTTAGCATTAATGATGTTCACATCAGGTACAACAGGCAAATCAAAAGGATGTATGATTGCACATGGATCGGTAAGTGCCTTTTTAAACTCTGGCGGACAGGAAGAACGTGCAAATATTGATAAAAGCATGCGCTATTTATTTGTTCATCCATTCTTCCACATGAGTTCGATGAGCATTTTATTTATGTGCATTAACACAGGAAACACAATGGTATGTTCTGAAGAAACAGATCCAGCTAAAGTAATTGAGGTAATCGAAAAAGAAAACATTAAAATGCTGTTTGCACTACCACCGGCATTAAAATACATCGTAGAAGAGCTTGAAAAAGGAGATCACTATGATTTCCCTCTAAAACTTGCTGTGTCAGGCGGAACAAAAGTATCTGAGTCTTTAATCGAACAATATGATCGCAACGGTATGATTTTAGCTCAAGGATACGGAAGCACAGAAGCGTGGATTATCAGTTCATGGCATCCTCAAATGGGATGGAAGAAAGTAAGCTCTGCTGGAAAACCTGCTCCGCATGTAGAAGTTAAAATTGTAGACCCAGAGACACGTCAAGAAGTACCAACTGGAGAAAAAGGTGAAGTACTCGTACGAAGCCCTTATCTGTTTAAAGGCTACTGGCAAAACGAAGAAGCAACAAACGCTGTCTTACAAGATGGCTGGTTAGCGATGGGCGATGCAGGTCGATTAGATGAAGACGGATTTCTCTACATTGAAGGACGCTATAAAGATGTAATTGTATATGGAGGAGACAACATCTACCCAGATCAAGTAGAAGAAGTTGTCCTAGCAGCAGATGGGGTGTTAGAAGCGACAGTTGTCGGCATGCCTGATGATGTGTACGGCGAAGTTCCATATGCATTTGTTGTTAAACAAGAAGCATCTGCTTTAACTGAAGAAGATGTAGTGAACTTCTGTAAAGAACGATTAGCACCCTATAAAGTGCCAACTGTTGTATTTGTTTCATCACTTCCTAAAAACAGCGTAGGAAAAGTGTTAAAAAACGAAGTAAAAAAACAAGCCTTAGCACACGCATAATAAAAAAAGCGGCCTTTATAGCCGCTTTTTTTTATATTTATTGCTGTAATTTTTGAGATATTTTTTTCATAATGTGAAAGTATTGATCTCTTTCTTCTTCTGATAAGTGTGAAAGTAAATCTGACCAAAAATCGACACGAGTAGCTTGCAATATTTCGACAACTTTTTCCCCTTTTTCTGTCAACTCTACCCATACGCTTCGGCGGTTTTGCTTTTTATAAATACGATTCACAAGCTCATCATCTTCTAATTGATTTAATACAATGGTGATAGCACCGGGTGAGAGCCCAAGTACTTTTGTGATATCGCTAACAATACAGCTTTTTTTATCGTGAATAGTCTTTAAGATTGCCTCTTTTGTTGAAGTTAAATGGTAGGGAAGCAAATCATATTTCTCACCGATTACGGTGTTTTTATATTTTAAAAGAGCTTCTTTTACATGATCTATACTTTCTAGCTGATGACTAATCTCTTCTTTGCTATAACGTTCAGTCAAGCGTAAATCCTCCTCATAAAACAAATTCCATTTTTACCATTATACCATGTATAATGCCCATAGAAAAATGAACAACACCGCGAAAATTGTCAGAAAAATTTAAAAATAGTTACCATAATTCGTTAAAAAATCCTTGTTTTCGTGCTATTATATATAAGAATAGTAATATTAGGAAACGTATACAACATATGTTTTCTGGAAAATGGGGTCTATGAACATCAATCCGCTTTATCTCATGTGTTGAACAAAGAAAAAAATATAAAAAATGGTGATTATTCACTTTGACGTATCGTCTTTTAGACGATGTTTGTATAAAATGAATGTATACATATTTTTATAGAAAAAACATATTGAGGTAAAGCCGAGATATGGGGGGATTCAATTACATGAAGAAAGTCTTAGGGGCGCTTTTGCTTGGCGCGACAATTGTTAGTGCGTTTATTGCGTACGGGATGTACACAAATCATTCTGCAAAGCAAACAGCTGCGATAGAACAAAAACAAGCGGCTAAAAAACCAGAAAAAAAGGTTGAGAAAAAGAAAAAGCCAGTCCTTAAAGTTGAAGAACTGACGTATCAGTTAAAAGATTCCCGTACAGGAGAAGTAATGAAAGAATTCAAGCCGGTTCATTACAAGGATAAAGGTGTATATGATCAAGAAATTAAACAGTTAGCGTCTGAGCTGGCAAAAGGGATTGATACACCTATGCAAAACATAAAAATAGATGAAAATGGATCGTTGACTGGCGGGTCCAAGCAAATCATCTTAAAAGAAGCAGAACTTGTTAAAAATCTGCAGAACTTAAATACGAAACAACTGGATGTAAAGGTTCCGATTTACGAAACCGCTCCAAATGTAACGGCAGCATCTGCTCAAGGGATCGCTGATGTATCGCTAGCTTCGTATTCTACACGTTTTCGTCCAAGTGATACAAGCAGAAACAGAAATGTTCAGCTATCAGCAGAAGCAATTAATAACGTTGTATTAGGACCAGGAGATTCATTTTCTTATAATCAAACAGTTGGGGAGCGCACAGCAGAAAGAGGCTATCAGCCTGCTCCTGAAATTATCAATAAACAGCTGGTGATGGGAATTGGCGGAGGTATTTGTCAAACATCTTCTACGTTATTTAATGCTATTGACGGCGCTGGTCTTCAAGTGACAGCTAGGTCTCACCATTCAAAACATGTAGGTTATGTACCGGCAGGAAGAGATGCAACCGTATCGTGGGGAGGACCAGATTTTAAGTTCACAAACAACAAAGATTATCCTGTCATCATTAAAGCATACGCAAATGTAAATACCGGTGTTTTAACGGTAGATGTTCGTACTTCACAGAGTTCCATCTAATAAAAAAAGACGTATCTGTTAGGATACGTCTTTTTTTCATTTATTATGCTTGTTGTTGCTCGCGTTCACGAAGTTCCACACGTCGAATTTTACCTGAATTAGTTTTTGGCAATTCATCAATAAATTCAATTACGCGAGGATACTTATAAGGTGCAGTAAGAGTTTTTACGTGATTTTGCAGCTCTTTAATAAAACCTGCATCTGTTGTTTTTACATGATCAACAAGAACCACATACGCTTTTACAACATGGCCGCGATCAGCATCTGGGCTAGCTACAACGGCACATTCTTTAACCGCTGGATGCTTAATTAATGCATCTTCAACTTCAAACGGCCCAATTGTATAGCCGGAACTGATAATGATATCATCTCCGCGTCCTTGGAACCAGTAATAGTTCTCTTCATCTTTAGAAGCGCGGTCACCTGTTAAATAGTAGTTTCCTTTATACGTTTTCTCAGTGCGCTCCATGTCTTTATAGTAGTGCTTGAAAAGAGAAGGGAGGTCTCTACGAACGGCAATGTCTCCAACTTCTCCAGGCTTACAAGGTTCGCCATCTTCATTAATGATTTCTACAAACCCTTCAAGCATCGGTTTACCCATTGAACCAATCTTCGTTTTTACACCTTTTAAGGTACCAATCAAAAGGGTATTTTCCGTTTGACCGTATCCATCACGTACTTGGATATTAAAATATTTTTTAAACACATTAATTACTTCTTCGTTTAGCGGTTCTCCGGCAGATACAGCGCTATGAAGGTGAGACAGGTCAAAACGTTCAAGCTCATCAATTTTAGCCATAAAGCGATACTCTGTTGGCGTGCAGCACAATACATTTACTTTTTCATCCTGTAAAATTTCTAAAAACTTTTTAGGTTCAAAACGTCCGTTATAGATAATGCCTGTTGCACCTTGTCCAAGTACAGATAAAAACGGAGTCCAAATCCATTTCTGCCAACCAGGACCTGCTGTTGCCCAGACTGTATCGCCTTTTTTAATGTCTAACCATTCAGCAGCAGCGATACGAAGGTGAGCATAAGCCCATCCATGAGTATGAACAACGCCTTTTGGCTGTCCTGTTGTACCAGACGTATAAGGAAGAAATGCCGTATCATCCTTAGTTGTTTTAGCTGCTTGGAACTGTTCTGATGCATTCTGAGTCAGTGATTCTAAACGAGTCCATGACGTCTCATCAGCGCCAAACGTAATTTTATGTTGTAGAGAAGTAGGGAAGTTTTCAATCTTATCGATCTCATTGCAGAAAGGATGGTAAGAAATAATCGCTTTTGCTTCAGCGTGATGTAAACGATATTGGATATCTTTTGCGCGTAATAGTTCTGAAGAAGGAATTACAATAATACCTGCTTTTAAACATGCTAAGTAAATAGCATACGATTCAATAAGGCGAGGCGCAATAACCAACACGTGATCGCCTTTTGTTAAACCTAGATCCGTTAAGCCGTTTGCTACTTTGTTTGCTTTTGCTAACAGCTGGTTATATGTAATTTCCTCACGCACACCGTCAGCGTCCTGCCACTTTAGCGCAAGCTGATCGGATGCATGTTTTTCAATTTCCTCTGTTAAGTTGTAATGTTCACTTGGAACTAAATCTTTTAGTTGAATCATAAAAACGACTCCTTATATTATAGATATCAATGATTTTTATCATTACTATTATTATATTACTAACTATTAGTACTTGCTACTAATTTGTTTTGGGTTTTAGTAAAAAAGCAAAAAAAGACCCGCTTGTCTTATTACGACAGCGGGTATAACGTATGTTATTTAAATAAGCTCCATTTTGTATGAATAGGTACTAGCTCTTCTTCAGACTCGTCCTCTTCGTATAAACCACGTTCTTTTAAATACTCCACAAAATATAAGTCTGCTTCCTTACGTTCATCATAAGGCTTAATCGATAAAACAAACCCTACTTTATGCTGATCTTCATTTTCAACGCCTGAGAGATACGCTTTTACATTATGCTGCAAGAACAGCTCTTTAGCGGGAATAATTAAATCTTTGACGAACTTTGACAGTAATTCTAGCTCAAAGTCGAAGGTGAACTTAGCAATTTTTTCTAGATCTGCAAATACCACGCCGATAAAACTCGTATTATGTATTTCGTAATCCTTCGTTTTTTCATCCCATTCAATATGTCCGATTTCCTTTAAGTAATTAATAAAATACCCAATGCCTTCATCGCGGCCAAAAGGTTGTTTAGAAAGAACCAAACCGATCTTTTTGTACTTAGGCAGATACACGCATGAGATAGCGGCTTCAACTTTATGCTGTTGAAATAAGTGCGTTGCCCCTTGAAGTAAGGCATCTAAAACATGATGGGTAATTTTCATTTGCTTACGAGGAAAATGATATTCGTTGCGTGCTAATTCATCTGTATCAGCAAATGTTGCTCCAATAAAGCCTGTATTGGATAGGGTAGGAGGGAGCTTCTTTCTTTTTCTTTTTCGTACCGTCATTCAAAAACACTCCTTGTGATCATCAATACGATAAAAAACAAAACGAACATACGTTCTTATATAATGATACAAAAAATGTGTCGAAAAGTAAAGAGAAGTTAACGGAGAATTTTTAATTTTATAATAAAAGTAACTAATAATTGTAAAACGTAGCGGTCGTTAGATATTGGAGAGGAGAGAGGGAGCAAAAAAATAAAAGGCTGCAGATGAAAAGCATCCACAGCCTTTTATATATTCATTAACGAGCTTCTGTTAAAGCTACCATATCTTCATCATCTAAATCGATATCTACGTGACAATCCATTGTGTGAATTGTTTTATCTTCATGATTTCCATAATAAATTGTAATGTTCATGAGTATCGCTCCTTTAAAACTGGATAATGACATCCAATTTATACCGTCATCTATTTGTTTAATATTATACCCGATGAAAAAGGAAACTACAACTAAAATCACTAAAAAGCTGATAGGAAAGGGGTTTACTACGATTTTAATAAAGAATCCGATAGAATAAATATACCTATAATCGTATTTTATTACAAAAAATACGAGGTTTTAACTTTTCTAAATGAATAAAAATCCATTTAATGCAAACATATGTACTAAATGAAAAATATACGTTCGGTAGCAAATAAATCCTTAAGATATTAAACGCAAACAAATTTCATCGTTTTGCAAAGAGTTCATTGAGAATACGATGAGAAAAAATAAATGAGTGTAAAATTTATTTTCTATAAGTAAACTCATTCATTTCCCAAAATCTCTAAATATAATCTAAACATAAACCGAACTGATCAATCCTAAAAATAAACTGGCAAAATTCATATGTATTTCTATAAAATCATATCTACAATTGTTCAATTAGAACAAATCTTATGGATAATTAGTTTAGTGAGTCGATTGAGATAAACATAAATCCTATCTCATTTTTAAATTTCATCTCACTATCATAAGTATACTTTTATATTGAGACGAAATTTGTATTTTACTTATTGGTTCCTAGAATATATATTATGTAAACTAGAAAAAGAAATAAAATCGTTTGGTTCTCCCTTGCTCTTAGATCCTTGGAATACATATCACCTATTGCGCTTTGTCTTGGTTACTCGTTTGCTTGCTTTAAGGCTTTATCAAGAATTCCTATAAGAAAATAATCGCTCACTTGATTTGGATGACCTTACATCTTCAAGTGTACATCGTTTTGTATAGAATTAAGTAATTAATCATCGAAACGTTACAACGTCGTATATCAAGCCACTTAGGCAATATTGCTTAAAAGAAAATTATATGAAGTCAGACTTCACTGCTAATATCCAAGCGCCAAAATCAGACAAAGAGCTTCCTGTTTATATGTCCTTCGAAGAGCTTCAAAAACTTTTCCGCTAACTAGAAACTGATAAGCGTCCCCTCGCCTTTTGAAATAATCCATTGTTACCCTCGACATTTGGGATTTATTGGTTCTTCCTCTTTCACACCTATTCCCTTATAATAACCTGTTAGAGAGAGGAGCATAGAATATGGCAGATGTAAAACAATTTATCTTTTTTGATTTTGAAATGCTGTGTTCAAACAAAGGAATGCCGTTTGAAGATATGGAAGCAATTCGGCTCGGCGCGGTGAAGTACAATATCGAGACAGAAGACATTGAGTTTTTTGATCGTTATATTCAACCTACAAAAAGAGTGTCCTTAAGCCGCTTTTGTAAAGAGTTAACCGGTATTAAAGATACTGATTTAGTCGGTGCAAGTAATTTTAAAAATGTTTTTGAAGACTTTTTAACCTGGATTGGTGGAATTAAAAAATCCCGTTTTTTCTCCTGGTCTACCAGCGATTTATCACGTTTAAAAATAGATGCGGCGAAGCACGAAATCTCTCTTGCTACTATAAAGAAAATAGAACAGCGTTATGTTGATTTTCAAGCAATTTTTACAAAACGTGTTTCTGAAAATAACGTATCAGTAGAAAATGGGTTAGCTTTATATAATTTGCAGTTTGAGGGTAAAAAGCACAATCCGATGTATGATGCGTATAACACTCTTCGCATTTACCTAAGCTTTTTGAACGAGCCAGTACAGTCTGATTTCATTATGATAAAACAATTTATTCTGGAAGAAGTACCGCAGAACATTAAAGAAATGAATGCAACGCTTAGAGCTACCATACAAAAAGACCTCCGCATATTTGCGGAAGAGTTAAATGAAATATATAAAATGAAAGATGCGGTAAAAATTATAAAGAGAACTCAAAGAATTGTTAAAAAATACGAAAATATTCTTATCAATCGCTCTGGTTTGTTTTCAGAGGAAAATAGTTTTTATGTCGGTCTTTTACTGGATTTTTATCATAATTTGTTGCTTTGTTATAATGAACATCTCGAATATTCATCTAAAATTATCATTTTAGATGAGAGCACTCTACACCCTTTAAACCAGCTTTCTTTAAAGAGAGGATGAAAATCCGTTCTCTTTGGTACATAATTTAGCTGTTTCCTTATCCCCTTGTTCCTGTTCATTCCTTAAACTCTCAGGAACGTAATCATCATTATAATCTTCCATTATTAATAATAAAGTTTTAGGCCTTAATTAGGTCTAAATAAGTGTACCTACTACGGAATTATGTATTTTAAACTAATTAAAAAGCAGACGCAATTGGTCTGCTTATAATACTAGCTATCCTGCTATCCTAACAATCTGATTTTAGCTTTTGTGATTATTATTGGATTGATTTACCCCTTAATGCATCGCAGATATTCTAAACGGTTTATCAATTTTAATGTTTCACAACAGTTACATACGTAACTTTACTTACATTATTCGAAGCATCTTTAGCAGTTACGTTTAATTTAGTTCCTTTTTTCTGTACAGGGATACTAACAGAAAATGATCCTTTAGAATTTGCTTTTGCATCCCCAATTCGATTCTTTCCTACATTAACAGTTACGGTAGAGTTAGCTTCTGCTTTTCCTGTCACAACCTTATCATTATCATCTACTTTATTAACTGCCGGCTTGTTTGGTGGAGTAACGTCAGCCTTTACAACTGTGATATAGGTAAGTTTACTTACATTTCCCGCACTATCTTTAGCAGTTACATTCAGCGTAGTGCCTGCTTTTTGAACTGGAATACTAACAGAGAATGATCCATTTGAACTTGCCTTTGCGTACCCAATTCGTTTTTTACCTACGTTAACAGTTACAGTTGAACCTGCTTCCGCTTTACCTGTTATAACTTTATCGTTATTGTCTACTTTATTAACAGTAGGTTTATTTGGCGCAACAGTATCTTTGTCAGCTTCAAATTGAGTAGAGATTCCATATATAGCATCATAATCATTTCCGTTTATATCTAAAACAGGTATGTAATACGTACCCGCTTTATTAACTTTATATCCTTGCACTTCCACTCCATCATCATATTCAGAACCTAAGTATTCTAAATAACCATGATCTTGATATTCATATTCAGTTGCTAAAAATAGTAAATCGATATTGGAAGTAGTGTCTGTTCCACCCGCTACTAGTAAAGTCCCTTTTCCAGATACGTTTACCTTATAAAAATCTATATCAAAAGTATCATCGAATTGCCCAAATGTAACTCTCTCGTTTAGTAGTGTATCTGCTATTTTGAAATCATCATTGGGCTCACTTTCATACATTGGCTGACCACTACTGGCCTTAATACTTGCACTTGATGCATTAAATTTTTTCGGAGAAAAACCTTTAGATGTTTCTACTGAAATTAACGTCTGTTCTTTAATTTCCCTTAGCGCATGGGGATTAATAACATTCTGTTTAACGTTTTATCAGACTTCAATCGGCTTTCAATTGTTTTCTTTGAAGACTCATAGTTATTCCCAGCTGCTTGAGTCGTAATTACTGATAATGAGGAAGCTAGTAAACCTACAGATAGTAATGAAATGATACCCTTTTTCTTCATCTAATCTCTCCCTTAATTACATATAATTACTTTATAACTACGACTATGATACTACTTAACTTTTAACATAACCATATAATTCTATATTCAAATTCCGACAAAAAAAGACAGCCATTTTTAATGGGGCTGTCATCCTCTAGATCTTTTACTATTTTTAGTTCCATTTTATTGCGATTCAGTTTAATTAACAGCTTATTTTATTAGTAACCATCTACCGTAACGTCAGTAATGGACCCATCACTAGGACTTACTTGATACCAACCTTGTGTAGCTGTATGTTCCTCTCCTGTTTCTTCATTATCCACAACATTTTCATAAACATGGATAATATAGTTTCCTGAATCGTCAACGTGATCATATGTTACAAAGAGAGGTGAATCTTCAGATATGCCTTGCTGATCACGAACTAGCTGGATAGCTTGCTCTTGGGAAACTGTTTGTTCGGCTGGTTCTTCTTCCTCAAGAGCTTCTGTATCTTCTTCTTGCTCTGATTCCGATTCTGTTTGCGCCTCATCTTCTAAAGAAGCTTCAGCTTCAGCCTCATCTTCTTCCTCATCCGCTTTGGCCTGAGCTTCAGCTTCTGCATCAGCCTTGGCCTGCGCCTCTTCCTCTTTTTGTCGGTCTTCTTCTAGCTGCGCATAGTAATCATCTAATTCCTTTTCCATTTGCTGCTGTTCAAGGTCTGATAATTGCTTTTGTTGTTCTTGTATTTGGTTTTGAAGCAAAGCAATTTGTTCTTCTGAAGCATTATCAACAAAATTGATGTTTTCTACATAATCACCACTGGCGTCAAAGTTAACTTCCATCATACAAAAAACGTTTTGCTCTTGATTAATGCCATAGTAAATATACTGATTGTCACCTACTTGGATATACTGATAACCATTCATTACGTTTAATAAGTAATCGCGATCAGCTTCTTTGGAATTAACTGCTTTTTTAATGGTTGATGCTTTTGTTTGTAATGTATTCGGCGATGATTCTTTTACAGCCGTTTTATTGCCATTTTCTTTCGTATGAACCGCTGTTGATTTCTCTATAGGCTCTTCTTTTTGCGATACAGTTTCACTGGACTCATCGCTACAGGCTGCTAGCAATATAGCTAATAATGGAACACCAAAAGCAACTTTCAACATTTTCATAGACTATTATCCCCTTTTTTTATCTTTTTTTAGGTTTTACATAATTCTAAAAGACTATAAAACCTTAGGGGTTATTATACTAAAATTAAGAAAATATAAGAATATTTTCTTGTTTTATTTATGGAATTTTTTGAAAAATTATCTTTTTATGCATAAAAAAACACAAAGCCATATACCTTTTTCAGAACACGGCTTTGTGTTTTCGTAACAAATGTTAATGGTGAAATCCATTGTCGTACTTCGTGTCTTTAAGAACAGGTCTATCCAACGAGTTAAGAAATTCAACGGCTTGTTTGAAATTAACCATAAATAAATGAGCTAGGTCTCTTGAAAATCCATTTCTAACGACAATACGCATGATTGTTATTTCTTCCATGTCTGCTGGTAGTGGATAAGCAGGCACTTGCCATCCATACGTACGTAATTGTCTAGACAAGTCATAAAGAGTCCAGTTTGGTGTGTATCCTTCTTTTAGTTTCCAAGCAAGAACGGGGATATCTGAACCATCGGCGATAATTTCGAATGCTTCCATTTCTCCAATTTCTTTGCTTAGAAACAGGGCGTTTTCTTGTGAAGTTTTTTGTACGGCATAATAGCCGTCTTTCCCTAAACGTAAGAAATTGTAGTACTGTAAAAGAACTTGTGCTCCTGGTCTAGAAAAGTTGAGCGCAAAAGTTGGCATGTTGCCTCCTAAATAAGAAACGCGGAAAATAAGATCTTCAGGCAAGTCCTCTTTTTCTCTCCAAATCACCCATCCCAAGCCAGGATAAACTAAACCATACTTGTGTCCTGACACGTTAATGGACTTTACTCGTGGCAAGCGGAAATCCCAGATAAGGTCTGGTTGAAGAAATGGAGCGATAAAACCTCCAGAAGCGGCATCTACATGAATAGGAATATCCAACCCTGTTTTTTCCTGTAGCTCATCTAATGCTTTTGCGATAGCAGCAATTGGTTCGTAAACTCCTGTATACGTCACTCCAAGAATCGGTACGACACCAATTGTATTTTCGTCAACTGCATTAATGACGCCTTCTGGATCTAAATAAGGATGATCTGCATTAATGTTCACATAACGAGGCTCTACGTCCCAATAGTTTGCGAACTTCTCCCACACCACTTGAACGGATGAACTAAATACAATGTTCGGCCGGTCTGTTGATAACCCTTTACTTTTACGCATTTTTTGCCAGCGTCTTTTTAACGCTAGTCCGCCAAGCATACACGCTTCAGATGAACCTGTAGTAGAAACGCCCATCGTTGTATCAGGATTAGGTGAATTCCAAAGGTCCGCTAAAATACGTACGCATCTCTCTTCAATAGCTGCTGTTTGCGGATACTCGTCTTTATCAATCATATTCTTATCAAAAGATTCGCCGTACAAACGCTTTGCATCAGGCTCCATCCACGTAGTGACAAACGTAGCTAAATTCAAGCGAGCATTTCCGTCTAAAGCAATTTCGTCATGAATGATTTGATAAGCTGTTTCTGGAAGCATACCTTGATCACTGATACGCAGCCTTGGAATCGTCACTTCTCCTTGTCGAGAAAAAAGCGGATTAACAGGAAATTCATCAGGTAAATTTTTTTGTTCACGATGCGGGTGCCATTGAGGCATAAAGTATCATCTCCTTATGTATATCTAACAAATTGCTTTACGTTCCACCTGGTGTTGCAGGTCTCCTCTACACATTATGAGCTTTGAAGACTATTTTCATTCTTTTCATTATCCGTAGCACGTAGGGACGAAGTTTATTTAATAATACCCATGAAAATGGTCTTACCAAACTCAAAATGTGTGAAATATGGTAATATATTGTAAAAGGAGGTTTTTTAAATGGAGAAACAAGGGATTATCTTACAAGACAAGTTTTTCGAGTTAGGCGAATCTCCTATTTATAATGAATCACAAGACGTGATTGGAAATGTCACATATAAGTTATCTATTGCTAATAAATTTGAGATTTTAAAGGACGAAGAAATTATATTTACAGGTAAATCTAAAATGTTTGTCCTTATACCGAAGCTGATTATTTCTGATCACTACGGAAATGAAGTTGGCATGATTCAGCGAAAATTTACTTTTTTTAAAAAGAAGTATCTTTATATCAGAAACGATGGCGATACATATGAAATTACGGGGAATATGACAGATCGCAGATTCGACGTTCTGCGTTCCGGCGTTCCTATTATTCAAGTCCGTACACTCTCTTCTTTTCTGTCATTACGTCCCCACACGTTTGCTTTAGAATTTCTTGAACCTGATCTTGATAAGTGGGAAGGAATTGCAGTGGTACAAGGTGTAAGGATGATGGTGAAAGACGAAAACAGCAGTACAGCTAATGCTACGGCTCAATAGTGGTTATGTGATATAAAAAAACGAACAAACTTTATATGGAAGTTTGTTCGTTTTTTAATTAAGGACCGAATACTAACGTACCGATGACGTGATAGCCAATTGGTACAAGAAACAAGATGATATTTAAAATAATCGCCCATAGACAGAGCTTGTCTTTTTTTATAAAAAAACCAATAATTGCAGGAACAATCATCAGCGGAACTAAAAAGATAGGTGCGATAATAGGCAGTCCTTGAAGCTTTTCGGCCGCAATAAGCCCTGTGAAAAAGTTAAGGATCAATAAAGTATTAATAATGACATATAAAAGTGAAATTCCTCCGAGAATCCCTCCTATTACCCCGCTTTTAGTTGTTTTAACAGTGGCATCCATGTTTCTGTCACCTCTTTTTTAGAAATATAAGTAAACTATACTATAATGTGGATTTTTTTGTAAAGGTATAGAGAAAACAACTGATAAAAACCCATGACGAAAAAGTACTGTAGCAATTGCTACAGTACTTTTATAAACAGTGCATTTTTTCCTCTGCTTCTTTCCAAGGAACCGTATAGCCTTGTCCTTTTGCGCAAAAGACGGATGATGAGCTGTATTCGGGATCCGCCTCTTTATTGTAGCGGATTCGTTCAATCACTTCTTCTTCATTATGACAGCGTTCATACC
>ENA-ORXC01000586-ORXC01000586.1-marine-metagenome-genome-assembly--contig:-NODE-586-length-24885-cov-56.404063_pt1 | contig 24885 bp, 20 predicted proteins | sample MGYA00237865_ERZ511478 | MGnify/ENA metagenome assembly ERZ511478
GTTTCAAAAGCCTCCTCAACAGGTTTTACTACGTAAGGCCCGTTATCTATCTCTACAAAAGCCATATTAGTTGCTGCGCGTGCTGCTGTGATGTGCGTCTCTCCAGAAGGTTGCGTCCAGAAAGAGCCATCTGGCATCCAGAGTTCGCGGGCATCTTTATCTGCATTGTGAATCTCCCCATCTAGTACAATCGCTCTATAGGTCGCATCGTGTATGTGTGGTGGAGAAGCAAACCCTTCTTTAAATTTTACCAGCATACCAGAAGGACCTTCTTTAGTACGATCTCCCCATAAGTTGGTAGCGCGCGGTCCATTCTCACCACGTGCTGGGTTAAGTGCTCCCCAAGAAACATCTGTAGCGAGCATAAGCTCATAGGTAGCCTCGTTATAGGAGATGGCTTCGGTAGATGGTGTGTCTTTTGTTTCTTGTTGTGACGTTTGCTCTGCGCAGCTTGCGGTAAGTAAGGCAAGTGCTGCAGTGGCGATGAGATGTTTCATAGGTATCGATTTTTGTGTTTTATGATATGTTTTTTAAAACCTGTTGTGTCGTGGTGATTAAGTGTGTGCGTTTTTCCTCACTGTAGGCATCTGTATGCGCCCTGCCAAAGCTTCCTTTGTCATTATCAAAATAATCACCGCTATGGCTCGCATAGTTAGGGTTTGTAGCGAGGTCTTGTAAAATAGTCGCTCCTTTATCTGCTGGTGACCAGTGGTGACCGTAGGCTTCTTTTACCATATTGGTATTAAGCAAAGAACCTGGGTTTACAGGGATAACCGTAAGTGCTGGCTCTTGTATTGCTAGGTCAAAGCTCCACATTAATAAAGCAAGCTTACTCTGTGCGTAGGTCTCCTGCTGGCTCTCTTCTTTAGTACCTGCTAGCACGCTATCTATTACAGATGACTGTGCTGCAGAGCTCAGGTTTATAATGCGCGTGCGGTCGCCTTTTTTAAGAAGATCGAGTAGGGAAGTGGTGAGCAGGTAAGGCGCGATATAATTTACCGCCATACGCATATCAAGCCCATCTGCCGTAAACAGCTCGCGGCTTTTAAAAACCCCTGCGTTGTTTATGAGTACATCTAGTGTTGTGAGTTTTTCATTTACCTCACTAGCTATAGCACGCACTGCTGCCATACTAGAAAAATCTGCTACAAAACCGTCTATGTGTTCATTGTTAGATTCAGCTTTTATGGTGGCGATGGTCTCTGCTACTTTTGTAGCATTACGACCGTGTATGTACAAGGTATGTCCCTGTTTTGCTAGCTGTATGGCGGCTAGTTTACCTATGCCGTCAGTACTTCCAGTAATTAATATGGTCTTGCTCATTCCTATATGTTTATGTTGATGAAAACTGGCACTCGTTGTATTGCCAGTTTTTTTAATTTTATTCTTGTTCTAAGATAATCATTACGGCTGCGTTTCTTAGAAAGGTGCAGCGGTATCTTTAGGACCATCAGGTAAACTCCATCGCTGGCGAGCGGTTACACTTTCTAAAGCAACATCTTTAATGGTGTCGCTGTTGCTAATATTTCCGTAGCTGCTTTTACTACCACGTGGTATTTGCATACGGTCTCCATATAACCACACCACTAAATTACTACGTTGCCCACTTGTAATGGGGTGTGTTGCGTGTGGCACATTACCTCTGTGGATAATGGCTTTTCCAGGCTCAAAAATAGCTTGTACCGTTTTTCCTGAAGCTTTATCATAAAAATCAACCTCAGATCCTGTAAACTTTTCATCTGGTAAGTTGATATTGATATTCAAGGTAGCTGCAGAGGCATCGGTATGTGCGTGTAAATCCTTGTCTTTATCTGGATTGTACTGTATTGAAAAACCAAAAGTCTGATTGTCATAACCGTAAGTTCCTAATAACAAACGCGCTATAGGACGCATAAAACGATCCATCATATCATTATAAAATGCCTGAAAATTAGGTGCTGCCAGATGACCTTCAGAACGAGGGTCTAACATCATTCCATAACGGTTTAATTGTATACCATAAGGTGCACGTTTTGGCACTCCTGAGTTTGCTACAGCTTCTAGATAGTTACGAAAATCTGCTAAACGATCTAGATCAAAAAACTGTGCTACATAAACACCAGGTATAATTTCTTCCCACAAATCGGCAACAGCAGATTCTTTTTCTGGGTTTTCCCAAGCGTCTTTAATTGCTTTACGTAATCTTGGGTCTAGCAAGGTTTCATCAGGAACTAGTACATCATCTTTGTTTTCGATTTCCCATTCTGCCCAAGCAGCTTCTAGTAATTTACGATTTTCGTTCCAAAATTGAGAAACAGATGGATCGCGTCTTAATGATAATTCTCGTGATGGTACTTCTAAAGCACGAGCTTCTGCAAGTGCATTTGTATGTTCTATGGTACTCATAATTATATGTTTTACGTATAGCTACTGCTATTATATTTTATATTTATAACAGAACTGCGCACAAATGGCTGTTGGCCTTGGTAGTTAAAATGGTGGTTGTTATTAAAAGCAAAGTTCTGTATTTTTAATCTTTAAACACCTATAAAAGAGGTGTTTAAAGATTAAATGCTTCCATAGTAAGCCTATGGATGAGGTCTTAGTTAGTTACAACTACTTTACCTATTGCTTTACCACTCTCTAGTCTTGCATAAGCATCACCTACATTATCTAGTGCAAATGTGCTGTCTACAAGAGGTACTAGTGCTTTGTCTTGTGCGATGTTGCTTAGCTCTTTTAAAATCGCTCCGTGCTCTTCTCGCTTGTAGTTGTGTAACATAGGGATGAGCATAAACACGACGTGTAGTGATAATCCTTTAAAGTGTGCTGGAGTAAGATCTAGGTTGCACATAGATACTGTAGTAGCAATTTGTGCATTAAGTGCTGCTGCCTCAAAAGACTTCGTAAGGTTATCTGCACCTACGGTATCATAAATAAGGTCAAAACCTGCACCATCTGTATATTTTGCTACATATGATTCAACCGTTTCTTCTTTATAGTTAATTGCTGTTGCTCCATAACCTTCTATAATTTTTTGTTGCTCTGGTCCTCCACAAGTAGCATATACATCTGCCCCAAAGTGAATAGCTAGTTGTACCGCTACGTGGCCTACACCTCCAGATCCACCTTGTACAAGTACCTTTTGTCCTTTTTTAATCCCTGCACGCATTAACCCTTCATAAGCAGTAATTGCTACAAGTGGTAGTGATGCCGCCTCTGTCATAGATAAGTTGGCAGCTTTGTGAGCAATAAGTTTACTGTCTGCCACGATATATTCGGCTAGCGTACCTTGTAAGTCGGCAAGGCCACCTACACAACCGTATACCTCGTCACCTACTTTAAAGTCATTTACACCTTCACCTACTGCTTCTATCACTCCTGCAAAGTCCATTCCTAATATAGCTGGTGCTGCTGGTGATAGCGGTAGGTCTGATCCCATCTTGCGTATCATTGTATCTACCGTGTTCACACTAGAGGCTGCAATCTTGATACTCACGTGACCTGGAGTTACTGCTGGTTTTGCTACTTCGCTTGCTGTGAATGCGGCATTCTCACCGTATTCGTTTATAATCATTGCTTTCATATATGCTTTCTTTTTATAGTTTATGTTGTGTGATTTTTTTATTGTATTTCTTGAAGGTCTAATAACATTCCTTCCCAGTTTTTCTGATTGTTGTGGTCAAACTGAGCTCCATTTTCATCTGCGATGGTAAAACGTTTTATCGCCGGAGTTCTGCTAGTAGCTTGATAAAGTTGATAAGCTTCCTCTTTTAATGCCTCTTTTATAGGTAGATCTATAGATGCATATACGGCACGTTTACAAGCTGTAATTGCCTCAGCAGGAAATTTTGATATGCGTGTGGCAAGTGCGTCTACATAAGGTCCTATTTCATCTGGGTCTAGTGCTTTGTTTATCGTACCATACTGCTCTGCTTGGTCTGCATCCCAGTCTTGTGCACCTAGAATAATCTCTAGTGCTTTACCAAGACCTGCTTGTCGTGCCATACGTGATGCGCCTCCTCCACAAGGAAGAATACCCATACCTACTTCCATCTGCATAAACTTAGCTTTTCCTCTAGCTGCAAATCGCATATCTAGCGCTAGTGCCATTTCGTGTCCACCACCACGTGCAAATCCTTCTATTTTTGCGATAGTAGCTTGTGGTAAGTTGCTTAAACGTTCTAAAACCACTTGTAGATCTAGTAATGCCACTTCATCTCTGTGTACAGCCTCTGTAGACATATCTCTTAAAAGGTTGGTATCGTAATGACATACCCAGTAATCTGGATTTGACGATTCAAAAACAACTACTTTAACGCTTCTATCTCTCTCGAGACGTAGTGCAAGGCTGTTGAGGTCTGCTAGCATTTCTTGTCCTTGTACATTTACAGGGCCAAAATTAATTGTTACGGTGAGTACGCCTTCTGTTTGTGAAGCCGTAAATGTTTGGAAGTTTTTGTAATCCATCTTAGTACGTTTTAGTTTGTGAGTCTGTTTGATGATACAAATGTAGTGGGATAGGTCGCTGGTCTATTTGTATATAAAATGGTTAATTAGGTATAAATAGAGGTTGTTGGGTGTATTATGATAATTTTAACGCTATAAAACCCTAAATTTGCCCCTAAATCATACTACTATGCAAGTATTAGAAGCTTATAAACCTTTTGAAATACAAGAAATGGAGTTGTCTGAGTGGAAACAACGCCCAGTTAAAAACAATTTTTTTGAACTTGTACTTATTGAAAGTGGAGAGGGTACGCAGTGTATTAATTACAACTTTTACGATTATAAAAAGGATAGTATCTTTTTACTACCTCCCTTAAAGTGTCATTCGTTCAATATAGAGAAGCGTACAAAATTTGTCTTTTTAAAGTTTACAAATTCGTTTTTCAAAAGCTCTAATAAAATGACGCTGGATAAGTCTGAGTGGTTTAAAGAAGCCGCCTATATCTTGTCTAACTATAACCAGCTGCCTGGCGATATCATTAAAAGTGATGCAGATAGGGAGCATCTCAAACAGCTTACAGCAATTATTTTAAGAGAGACTAGAAACTATGGAGAGGTCTCTGTATCGCTTATCTCAAGTCTTATGGTAAGTATATTAGAAGTGGTTATTAGAAATATAAAAAAAGGGAGTCACTATGAGATTGTAAATACAACAAGTGATGATAGAGCAACAAAAATGCTCACCTACATCAACGAGAATATTGCAAAAAGTGAATTACTTAAAGTAGATAGACTTGCAGAAACATTTATGATGTCTGCCACCTACGTAAGTGAGTTTTTTAGAAAACAGGTAGGGATGTCCTTGCGTGAGTATATTATGAAAGCCAAACTTAGACTAGTAGAGATACGTCTTCTCAATTCAGATTTTACCCTTACTGAAATCGCAGATGAGCTAGGCTTTACAGATGTAAGTCACCTCTCAAAAACATTTAAACGCTATACAGGCACTTCTGTAAGAGAGTTTAAAAATGCTGGGGAGTATATGCTACTTAAAAGAGCCTCTTGTGCTGTGAGTGCTTAAGATGTACTCGTTTTTTATAACCAATCAAATATTAATGTATGAGTGGAGGAATACTTTTTGAAGCAATTATATTTCTAGCCGGTGCCGTGATATGTGTGCCACTAGCAAAAAAACTAGGACTCAGTTCTGTAATAGGATATTTACTAGCCGGGATGCTCATAGGACCTTATATTTTAGGTTTTGTAGGGCAAGAAGGGCAAGATATACTGGAGTTTGCAGAGTTTGGCGTAGTGGTAATGCTCTTTATTATAGGGTTAGAGATCAAACCAAGCAGCTTCTGGGAGATGCGAAAACTCGTTATAGGTATGGGGAGTATTCAAGTATTTGGGACGATGCTGCTCACGTATGGTATTTTGTACCTAGCTGGCGTAGATTGGAAAATTGCACTTACCAGTGCAATGGCAGTTTCGCTATCATCTACAGCGATTACTTTACAAACAAATAAAGAAAAGGGCTTGATGGAAACCACCTACGGTACTTCTTCATTTTCTATTCTGTTATTTCAAGATATTATTGTCATTGTAATGCTTGGTGTGTTACCCCTTTTATCTAATGTGAGTGATGCTACTACAGCAAGTGAAGGTGGTCACGGTGGTCACGTGAGTCTACTTGATGACCTGCCTCTAGGACTGCAAGCACTGGCTATTCTATTATCTATCGCTATTATTATAGTAGCGGGTAGGTATCTTATTGTCCCTATGTTGCGTCTGGTGGCGAGGTCAAAGGTGAGAGAGCTACTCGTAGCCTCTGCTTTACTTATAGTAGTGGGTATCTCGTTTCTTATGGAGTTAGTAGGGCTCAGTCCTGCTCTTGGAGCCTTTTTAGGTGGGGTCGTTCTGGCTACTAGCGAGTTTAAGCACGAGCTTGAAAGTACGCTAGATCCTTTTAAGGGATTATTACTAGGCTTATTTTTTATGGCAGTAGGTGCTTCCATAAATTTTATTGTTATTGCCGAAAATCCTTTATTGATTACCGGTCTTGTGGTGGGTGTCATCCTTGTAAAGGCAATTATATTGCTCATCACGGGATTAGCCTTTAAGCTTAAACTTGACCAGCGATTACTACTTATTGTAGGACTAGCACAAATAGGGGAGTTTGCCTTTGTATTGTTATCCTTTGCTTTCCAGCTCAATATATTTGAGAGAGAGCAGCTAGATATTATGCTCGTGGTTACTGCCCTCACAATGACTATTACACCTGTACTCTGGATTGTAAACGAGCGCCTTATTTTACCCCGCAAAGGAACTAAAGAACAAGAAAAAAGACCTATGGACGATATACAGTCTAGCCATAAGGTGTTACTCATAGGTTTTGGTCATTTTGGGAGTACTGTGGGTAGATTTTTACGTGCCCACGGTATAAAAACTACAGTACTTGATCTAGACTCAAATAGAGTAGACTTCTTGCGTAAAATGGGGTTTGAGGTATTTTATGGTGATGCAAATAGAATGGATCTTCTTGAGTCTGCTGGTATTGCAGAGGCAGATTACCTTATTTGTGCCATAGATAACCCAGAGCTGGTACGACGTATTGTAAAAAAGGTAAAGGATAAGTATCCTCACATTAAACTACTCGTGCGCGCCAGAAATAGATATGATGCTTACGAGCTTCACAATATGGGAATTGATCATATTTACAGAGAGTCGCTAGATACATCTGTAAAGATGGCGAGTGATGTATTGCACTTTATGGGCTTTGATCGAGAGGCTACAGATGAGCAAGCAGCGAAGTTTATACAGCTGGATGTAGATAGTTTGAAACGTCTTGCAGTAAGCCCAAAAGACGAGAAAGAATACATCTTTAGAGCAAGAAAGGAAATTGCACAACAAGAGGAGTTGCTTAATAGTGACCTCCATATGGGAAGTAGTAGCCTGGGAGGTAAGCGTTCATAAAAAAAGCCCATCATAACGATGGGCTCAACTAGCAGACTAATTAAACAACTTAGTTAAAAGTTATTTCGCCTTCATTAGGGTTATAGACATAATTAAATGTGTAGTATCTACTCGCGTCTGTCTGTGGGTCTGGACTGGCAGGTGCATCTTGATAGTAGCTCAGTATCTCAACTTTTGCATAGTTACCCTCGGTAGTTTTAAATACAAGTATTTGTCCTGGTATGGGAGAGACCACGTTGTTTTGAAAGTTGTAATTGTACCATCCATTATCACTTCCTGTAGGGATAGCAAACTCGCTTTCTGAGTCTTGTGTAAACGTAAGACCTTCTGCTGTAGTCACATTATCAAAAGTACTAGTAATGATAGCTGCTGCCGCATCACCAGTGCGCGTAGGCTCATCATCTGTACCTGTTGCTACGCCACCATTTACAGCAATGGTAGTACCTCTAAAGGCAATATCCCATTCTGTATCACTTGTCGTGATTGCTCCTGTCTCAAAGTCAAATTTTGTAAAATCACCTCCTATAGGTGCTCCTTGTCCGCCCGTTTGTGGCGCATATAGATTACTTACTTGCTCTGCTTCTACAGGGGCGAGTGTAACCGTAGTATCATCATCGCTGCTGCACGATGTAAAAGCAAGGATAAAGAGGGTTGCTAGTGTAAAAAAGTTCTTGTTCATTGTGTGTGTATTAAATAGTTAAAATTGATAATTAAGTGAGGCATACCCTTGTATGCCTGGTAAAGTTGGGATGTTACTATCTTTATAATCAAAGAGGTTATTTGCTCCTACTTGAAGCGTGAAGTCATTATAAAATGTTTTTGACGCAGCAACATTAGTCGTTAGGTAACCATCTACAAAGCTGGTGTCGTAGCGATCTATTAGGTTATTACCGTTTGTGTCAAACTGTGCGTACTTACTGCGGTAGAGTAGGCGTACATTCATAGCTATATCTAGCGATGGGATGTTATAAAATAGCTTTGCATTTGCATTATGCCGGGATCTATTTATGAGTCCAAAATGGTCTTGCTCTTCTATAACAACCGTCTGGTTAGTCGCTGGGTCTCGTGCAAAAACTTGCCCATCTCGCACCGCCTCCCTGTTTGCATTGTTATATGCATACAGCAACTGGTATCCCGCACTAAGACGAAGATCTTTTGAGAAGGTGTAGGTCGCATTAAGCTCAAAACCTGTGGTAAATACCTTATCAAAATTTGCATAGCTAAAGACATTTTGGCCATTTTGTTTTCTAGCAATAATGCGTGTATCAATCAGATTTTTAAAGTCATTTCTAAAGCCGTTGAGCTCTGCATTCCACTTTCCTTTTTTATAGGTGACGCCTAGGTTGTAACCTACAGAACTTTCGGCGGCGAGCGGTTGTGATAAGTCATCTTGAGAGATGAGTACATCTAGTATCTGGTCTTGATCTTGCAGTTCTTGCAGCTTACTTAACGCCACATTATAGCCCAAAACGGTGTAACCCACGGCAGCATTTGTAAAATCAAAGTAAAGCTGTCTAAAGTCTGGCGCTTTAAAGCCATACCCCACAGAGCCCTTAATGGCAATAGCATCTGTAGCCTCGTAGCGTAGGGCAATTTTTGGACTAAGTTGATCACTATATTCAGAGTGATTATCATAACGTAATCCTGCTATAACATTCAGTTTGTCTAGGGGTGTGGTGTCATACTGTGCATAGATGTATTGCGAGTTAAAACGGACCGTCTCGTCAAAAAAGGTACGATCTAGCTGGTCATACTGTAAGCCTATACCTGTTGTGAGTGATCCCGCTTTCGCGAAAGCGTAATTACCACGTACCTCTGGCCGCCATAACTTCTGGTTAAAGTCATTATCACTAAGCACTCCTGCCGAAATAGGGTCTTGTAGCAACTCCCTCGCTTGATAGTTTGTGTAGTAAAGTTCATAGGTAGTAGTGAGTGGGGAATCAAATTTTTGGTCTAATTTGAGATGGGTGTTATACTCACGCTCGTCTGTATCACCCTCGTATCGCACATTATCTACCGTAAGGCCAGCTTCCTGCTCTTGATCATATAATCTAGCAGAGCCAAACAATGAAAGCTTGTCACTAAAGTCATAATACACACGACCATTTACAGTGTAGTTTACAAATGGATTTACGGTCTGTCCTTCATTTTCTGGTGTGAGATCATAACCATTGCTAGAGTTTCGGTTTGCAAACAGGGCATATCTCAATTTTTCAAACCCCTGCTTGATGCTGGCTTGCACGTCTTGTGTGGTATTTGAGCCTATGCGATAGGTCACATCACCATCTAGCTGTTCTGATTGTGGCTTTTCTGTAATAATATTGATAACTCCGCCCAGCGCCTCAGAGCCGTAAAGGCTACTAGAGGGACCTTTTACCACTTCTATCTGTTTGATATTACCTACGGTGAGCCTACTCAAATCAAAGTTTCCCGCACTACGACCTACTAGTGGCACACCATCTATAAGGATAAGTATATAGTCTGATGAGATTCCTTGTATTTGCACCCCTTCAAAACCGCTCTCATCTGCAATGGTGATAATACCTGTTTGCTCATTAAGTATCTCTTGTAATCGTAAACTTCCAGATTGCTTTATGGTTTTTTGTGAGATTAAAGTTGCGGGTAAGGGGAGGGAAGATAATTGTCGCTTGGTGCGCGTAGCCGTGAGGATCACTTCTTCTAGTTCTTCTGGTGTTACAGCCTCCGGTTGCTCTTGAGAAAAAAGTGTTTGTGAGGTTATAAGAATTACTAGGCTTATTACTAGTGTTTTAGGGCTCATTTTATTTAGATTGATTCTTAATAGTGAGCAAATATAGCATTTATTGTTATTTAGATTTAATAAAAATAACTATTTTTACACCACAAATTATTTAACAACATACCTATCAGATGAAAAGAATATTATTTACCCTACTTATAATAAGTATAGGATTACAAACCACAGCACAGACTAATAAAAAGGAGCTCGATAAAGAAGCTATCAAGAAGATGTGCGGCTGCTTTGAAGTGACTTTTAACTTTGCAGAGACCTTTAATTATAGCAATGATTCATTATATAATCCTTCAAAAAATAAGGTAAGCAAAGGGCTAGAGTGGGCGCAACTCGTTACAGATAAGGAGAATCAAATTGAGATACAACACTTACTACAAGTAGGAAGCCCAGAACAACCTATGATTGTAAAACACTGGAGACAAAACTGGCTTTATGAAAACACAAACCTCTACTCATACAATGCAGATAATGTATGGACTTACGAAAATAAAAGTGCAGATGAGGTAGCTGGACAGTGGACACAAAAGGTTTATCAAGTAGATGATAGTCCGCGTTACGAAGGCTCTGCAACCTGGGTACACGTAGATGGTAAGAGCTACTGGGAGAATACCGCAAATGCACCTTTACCTAGGCGAGAGTATACTACTAGAAGTGACTATAACCTTACGGTACGTGGTAATCGCCAGGAGATTACTCCTTATGGATGGGTACACGATCAAGATAATAGTAAGGTAGTGCGCACCGCAAACCAAGAAGATCAAGTAATAGCCAAAGAGAAAGGATACAACACCTACAAGCGTGTAGATGATAGTAAATGTGCTGCTGCTGCACAGTGGTGGGTAGATAACCAAGAAAAATGGGCGCTTGTGCGCACTAAATGGGATGAAGTTTACAATAAGAACAAAGACCTACATCTAGAGCAAAAGGTAGATAATAAAGTACTATACAAGCACCTTTTTGGCGAAGGATATGAAGATCAAAAAAGTATAGACCAACTTATAGAATCATTTGTAAAAGAATAATTATGAAAAGAGCACATAACATAGTACTACTGGCTATTCTTCTAGCAAGTACGCTAGTAAACGCACAAGACGATAACATTTTTCTAAATAGAGATTTTTGGAAAGGTGATGTCACAGTAAGTACCGTCGCACAAAAAATAAAAGAAGGTAACGACCCGTCAATGCTCAATGCAAACGCCTTTGATGCTACGGTGTATGCACTACTTGAAAAGAAAGATGTAGCTGTAATTAAATATCTCCTCGCACAGCCAGGTAATGACGTAGCAAAAAAGACACACGACAGCCGTATCTATTTACACTGGGCCGCATATGCAGGTGATGTTGCGACTGTAAACTATTTACTTAAAGAGGGGTCTAGTACAACAGCACTAGACAGCCATAGTTTTACTCCGCTAGCTTTCGGGATTAATGCTGGGCAGGTTCATCCAGCCATCATTGATGCTTTTGAAGATGCAGGCGTAAACCTCACCGCTCAAAAAAGTGATGCCGGTGTAAACTTACTTTTACTCGCAGCACCATCATTAAAAACAGATACAGATCTTGATTATTTTTTAAACAAAGGTTTTGACATAAATGCTACAGATACTAATGGGAATGGCATTTTTAACTATGCCGCAAAAAAAGGAAATATAGATTTTCTTAAAAGCCTTGTAGCACGTGGTGTGGCTTATAAAGAGCTTGCCAGTGATGGAGGTAACGCATTTATGTTTGCAGCTCAAGGTGGTCGTGGTTATAGTAACTCACTAGCCGTTTATGAGTATCTACAATCGCTAGGTCTTGAGGCAAATGTAGTTACAAAACAAGGTACGACACCTTTACATCGTCTTGCGTATAGCAACAAAGACGCAGCTATTTTTAACTTCTTTATAAATGCAGGCGTAGATGTAAACCAGAAAGATAAAAGTGGTACAACCGCCTTTCATAATGCTGCTGCCAGAAATAATCTCGCAATCGTGCAGTTACTCGCAAAGCAACTTACAGATATTAATACAGTGAATGATAAGGGGCAAACACCACTTATGCTTGCTGTGGGCGGTAATGATATGAGTGTTGTACAATATATACTAGATAATGGTGGTGACGCTTTCGCGAAAGATAAAGCAGGTAACTCACTAGCATCATACCTTGTACAATCATATAGCGCTAGGAATCCAAAAGCTTTTGAAAGTAAGCTTGCTTTGTTATCAAAAAAAGGAGTGTCTCTTACCACTACACAAGCCGAAGGAAATACACCATTACATCTTGCAGTCTTAAAAAATGATGTAAATCTTGTAAAGCAGCTTCTCGCATCCAAACCAGCCATTAATGCAAAAAACAGTGAAGGACTTACCGCACTTCACATTGCAGCAATGAAGGCAAAAGACGACCGTCTTATGAAATTACTCATAGCGAGTGGTGCAGATCACAAAGTAAAAACAGATTTTGAAGAGTCTGTACTAGACCTCGCTACCGAAAACGAACTATTACAACAAAATAACATCCCTCTAACATTTTTAAAATAATGAAAAGTATCTATAAAATCATACCAGCCCTGTTACTCACGGGGCTTTTATTAAGTGCGTTTACTACAGCAACTACAAAACCTGTAAAGTGCCTTATCCAGATGACTAACTATAGTGGAGAAGGAGCCTACCTTGTAGTATCGCTTCTAGATCCTACCGGTGCGTATCAAGAGACACTTTATGTGCAAGGTGAAGACAGCGAGTGGTATAGTGAGATTACTGCCTGGTGGCAATTTTATGGGAAGCGCCGTCCTAATATAGATGCAATTTCTGGGGCTACCATAAGTGGTGGTGAGCGCACAGTAACTGTATTACAAATACCAGAAGATAAAATTGATCAAGGTTATAGTTTACGTTTTGAAACCTCTGTAGAAGATCAAGAATATTATGAAGATGATATTCAATTTGAGCTTACTTCAGAAAACCTGAAAGCCAAAAAAGAAGGTAAAGGTTTTATACGCTACGTAAGAATGTTACCTCAGTAAGATACTTATGACCCTCTCCATCTGGCGATATAGTCACTTTGTACTAGCCTTAGTTTCATCTTTATTTTTACTTGTCGCAGCTATAACTGGTGTTATACTTGCGATAGAGCCTATTGCTCATCAAGCAAAAGGATATGATGTACGCGAGCTAGATAGCATCTCACTAGGCACTACAATAGGTGTAGTTAAAGCAAACTATGATGAGGTTTTTGCCCTAGAAGTAACCACTGCTGGATTTGTAAAAGCGGCTGTGCTTACCACAGAGATGGAGACGCAAGATGTCTACATAGATGCGCTTACGGGTGAAACCCTTGCCATTGTACAAGAGCGCCCTTCCATCTATAGCTTTGCGACTAACTTGCACAGATCACTGTTTTTAAAAACCCTTGGGCGTGTCTTTGTGGGTATAATAGCGCTATTATTACTCGCTATAGCTCTTACAGGGTTTCTTTTGCTTATACAGCGACAAGGTGGTTTAAGAAAGATATTTGCTAGAGTTCATAAAGATTACCCAGAGTTACGATATCACGTCTTGCTTAGTAGGTGGTTTATCATCCCCATAATCATAATTGCTTTTACAGGCGTCTATCTCTCTGCCGAAAAGTTTGAATTAATACCTACTCCACAAACAGAAGTAGTGGAGTACACTCCTCAAGATGATGCTTTGAGGTATGATCGTGTTACTGAGATACCCTTTTTTAAAGAAACAATGCTCAGTGAGGTGCGTGAGGTAGCTTTTCCATTTTCTAGTGATCCAGAGGAGTATTATGAGATTGCACTTTCAGATAAAGAGGTTTATGTAAATCAAGCTACTGGTGAGATTGTAAGGAGTACTACATATCCATTTATAGAAGCTGTATCTAAGATAAGTTGGGTATTACATACCGGAGAAGGAACCGTCTTATGGTCTATCGTACTACTACTGGCTAGTATTTCCATTTTATATTTTATGTACTCGGGTTGTGTAATGAGCATAAAACGACTGTCAAAGAAGGGGAGAACCCTCAAAATGCCAGATAAGGATGACTGTGAGTATATCATTCTTGTAGGTTCGGAGACGGGTACAAGTCACTCATATGCACGCGCGCTGTATCAAGATCTTACTGCAGGCGGTAAAAATGTGTTTATGACGATGCTTAACTCGTATTCCGCTTTCGCGAAAGCGCAACACATCATCATTTTTACATCTACATATGGAGAAGGTGAGGCACCTACAAATGCCAGAAAGTTTATAGAAAAATTTAAAACCATATCACAACCCAACGAGATTGCTTATGCTGTGGTAGGTTATGGATCACGTGAGTATCCAGACTACTGTAAGTTTGCCATACAAGTAGATGCACTTTTACAAGCTCAAGCCGGTTTTATACCACAACTGCCGTTACATAAAATTAATAATGGAGATGTGGCTCAAGTAAAAGAATGGGGTGCACAATATGGAAAACGTATAGGTGTAACATTACCGCTAGACACTAAGAAAAAAGTAAAAAAGGCAGCTTTACAAGACTTCAAAGTCCTTAAAAGAACTGAATTAAATGTAGATGAAACCTTCATTATTACCCTACAGCCTGTAAGAAAGACCTCATTTACATCTGGAGATTTATTTGCAATCACACCACCAGATACAACAGTCGCTAGGCAGTACTCCATTGCTAGGGTAGAAGACACCATAGTTTTAAGTGTAAAAAAGCACAGTATGGGTAAAGGTTCTTCTTATTTATACAGCCTTAATGAAGGTACTACCATTAAAGCAAGTATAAATGATAATAGTCACTTTCACTTACCTAAAAAAGCTAGGCAAGCGGTAATGATTGCAAATGGTACTGGTATCGCACCTTTTATAGGGGTGCTAGATACTAAAGCACCTACGGAGTTTTACGTGTTTTGGGGAAGTCGTACAGCGTCATCTACTGCACTTTATGATGATTACCTCTTAGAAAAGTATGCAACAAACCCACGTGTACATTTTTATAAAAGTCACTCCAGAGAGGGAGACAAGCGGTATGTGCAAGATGCTTTAAGAATACGTCGCGATGTACTGCTTAAAGTGATAGAGGATAAGGGCGTCATAATGATATGTGGATCGCTGGCGATGCAAAACGATGTACTTGACCTTCTAGAAGAAACGCTTGCTCAATACGGCACAACAGATATTGCAAGCCTTAAGGAGTCTGGACAGCTAAAAACAGATTGCTATTAAAAACAATGCTTATGTGTACTAATCTCAAAACACTTTCAAAAAATATAGAAGGAGAGCTCTCATACTGCAAGGGGTGTAAGGTATATCATCTATATTTTAATAATATATACCTTCAGTTTACTCCTAGAGAGTTTAAGGCGTTTACCAAGTTTGTGTATGAGATAGATATAGATTACTGGGAAGCTTCTTGCCAGCGCGCATTGCTCAAGCGTAAGATACCTATACAATCTATGCAACAAAATCTGGCAATGGTTTTTAATCAAAGCGAGCTTAACGCACTTAAGGACTTATTAAAAGTTAGGACCAAAACAAACCGTTTACTCAAGCCTCACGAGATAGACTATATCTCTTTTTTAAATTAAACAAGCGTTAGATTTTCTTTAAGGATGTCCTTGAGTAAAAAAAATGAGTAATTGAGAGCATTATAATTACGACATTTGCTAAGTATTTCAAATTCAGCATATAAGTTGTTGTAAAGTAATATACTAGTAGAAAATATCATTTTGCTTTCGCGAAAGCGTAAAAAACACCCATTTTTACCACTCGTCGACACTTTTCTACCATCCGTCTACAGTAAAATGTGTGTTCAACTATTTTTCATCTAAGAATCAATTTTTAATATTCATATTTGTTGACATTTAAAAATAATGATTTGGGGTCAAAAAAATTAAAAGTTCTTTTAATAGAGGACGATGCTATTGAAGTTATGAAGCTTAAGAGAGCGATAAAAAAGCTCGAGATGCAACACGACCTCATAGAAGCAAAAAATGGAGAAGAAGCGCTTGCTATTCTTAAGGATGAAAATGTGGTTCCAGATATCATATTTTTAGACCTCAATATGCCACGTATAAATGGCATTGAATTCTTGAAAATTTTAAAAGAAGATGAGGTGTTAAGGTATTTACCTACCATCATACTTACAACATCAAGTAACCGAAAGGATGTACTAGAGTGTTACAAACACGGAGTTGCTGGTTATATCTTAAAGCCGCTTAAGTATGATGATTACGTTCAGAAAATAGAACGCACACTTAATTACTGGAGTCAGAACGAACTAATAAAAGCATAATGAAAGGAATTGTATTTACAGAATTTTTAGATCTTGTAGAAGATAAGTTTGGACTAGAAATGGTTGACACCCTTCTTGCTAACTCAGAACTTCCGTCTAATGGAGTTTATACCGCAGTAGGTACTTATAGCTTTGCAGAGATGGTGAGTTTACTTACTAATCTTAATAAGGAAACTGGTATCGCTATAGACGACTTATTATTAGTTTATGGAGAGCACTTTTTTAGTGTAGTAAAGAAGAGTTACCCAGAGTTTTTACTTCAATTTAAAGATCCTTTTGATATGCTAGGATCTATAGAAAACCACATACACGTCGAGGTTATAAAAATATATCCTGATGCAGAGCTGCCTACCTTTGAAATTGTTAAACAGACTGAAAATGAGCTGGTAATGATTTATACATCTAGTAGGGCGATGCACTCTTTTGGTAGAGGATTAATGAATAAAACATTTGAGCATTTTAATCAAAAAGCTACTATCTTAGTCGAGAAACTAAACGATAAGGGTACTGAAGTTAAATTCAGTATCACTGCAGATGAGTGAAGAAAAAATAAAAATGTATGAACGAGCGCTAGCTCGTGAAAAGGCGGCCCGCAAAGAGGCCGAACGTATTCTTGAAGATAAGTCTCGTGAACTTTTTTATAAAGGGCAAGAGCTACAAAAGGCAAATGAACAACTCGAAGGCCTTGTGCGGGAAAAAACCTCAGAACTTAAAGGGGTTTTTGAAAACATAGTTGATGCTTATGTAGTGACCAACCTTTTTGGTGACGTTTTAAAAATGAATGAAGCTGCAGAGCAGTTACTAGACTTTAATCTTTCAGAAAAGAAAAATCTCCTAGACACTTTACATCAAGATGATGTAGAGAAGGCTGCAACTGCTTTTCAAAAATTATACAGCACAGGCTCTCTCACAGGTTTTAATGTAAGGATTGTCGCTCACGGTAAAACAGTACTACTTGAACTCAATGCAAGTATTGTTTATGATGAAAATCAAATCCCAATAGCTGCACAAGGAATTGTACGTGATATAACCGCACAAAAAGCCGCAGAGCGTAAACTTCTCAATTCAGAAAACAGACTCTCTGCAGTGATCTCAAACCTTGAGAGCGGGATATTACTAGAAGACGAAAACAGAAAAGTAGTGATTGCAAACGAGCGTTTTTGCGACTTCTTTAATATGGCTAGTACTCCAGCTGAGCTCATAGGTCAAGATTGTACTAATGCCGCAGAGCGATACAAACACCTTTTTGAAAATGAAGAGCGTTTTGTAACTAGAATTAACACACTTATTAAACTTAAAGAGCAAGTAGTAGGTGATGAATTGCACCTCAAAGATGGCAGAATTTTAGAAAGAGATTTTATACCCATCTATGAAGAAGGCATTTATAAAGGTCACCTTACCACTTACAGGGATGTAACATTACATAGAAGGTTTAGAAAAAATATTGAGGCAGAAAGGGCTAAGTACAGTAGTATCATTGCAAATATGGAGCTGGGTCTTGTAGAGGTAGATAATGACGACAAGGTTCTTATGGTAAACCAGAGTCTTGAAGAAATGTCTGGTTATACTGAAAATGAATTAATAGGCAAGAAGGGTAGTGAAGTACTTCTTGACGAGAGCTCAAGACAGGAACTCATAGAAGAAAATCAAAAACGCCTTGAAGGTTCATCAAACTCTTATGAGGTAGTCGCAGTGACTAAAAAAGGAGAAAAGAGACACTGGCTTATAAGTGGAGCGCCAAATTATGATCTAAGTGGTAATATTATAGGCTCTATAGGTATCCACCTTGATATTACAGCCATTAAAGAACTTGAATTACAAAAAGAGAGTTTATTACAAAAGCTAGCTTCTAGTAATCACGAGTTGCAAGAATATGCACACGTGGTTTCTCACGATTTAAAGTCTCCATTGCGTAGTCTTGATGCCTTATTAACCTGGGTGAAAGAAGATAATGTAGATGTATTGTCAAGCGATAGTTTAGAAAACTTAGACTTGATGGGTACAACGCTAGAGAAGATGGAGCAACTCATATCTGATGTGCTTGAATACTCAAGTGTCTCATCAGATGATAAAGAGGAGGAAGATGTATCTGTCTCTGGAGTAATAGATGATATAGAAAAGTTACTCCACATCCCTGATAATATACGTATAGAGCGAGAAACCACTTTACCTATTATAAAAGCAGATAGGGTACGTATACAACAGCTCTTTCAAAACTTAATGAGTAATGCCATACGTTACTCAGATAAGGAACAGGGTGTTATTAAAATAGCTTGTAAAGAAGGAAAAACACATAATACCTTTTCTGTGTCTGATAATGGGATAGGTATTGAGAAAGAATATCATCATAAGATATTTGAGATCTTTCAATCCCTTAATAAACATAAAGATTCTACAGGTATAGGTTTATCTATAGTTAAGAAGATAGTAGACTTGTACTCTGGTGAAATTTGGTTAGAAAGTATACCGGGAGAAGGAACAACATTTTTCTTCACATTAAAAAAATAATAATATGAAAACAGTACAGTTACAGCGACAAAAAGATAAAGAATGGCAGTACCTGTCTGAAAATGTTTCATTAAAATCGCCTTTGGTTCTCGTTTTTGGTAACAGGTATTTGCTTGAGGATGCTGCTATTTATGAAGAAGTACGGTCACTGTTTCCAGATGGCCACCTCATTTTTGGTTCTTCTAGTGGTGAGATTGTTGCTGGTGCGGTAAATGATGAGCACATTACAATTACAGCAATTGAGTTTGAAAAGACGCGATTTGAAGTACAAACAACGTCTATTATAGAAGCTCATAATGATAGTGAGCAAGCGGGAAGAACTGTGGTAGATAAGCTTAGTAAAGAGGGGCTTAAGCACATTTTTGTAATTTCTGAAGGTAGCTCTGTAAATGGATCTGCACTTACAAAAGGAATGCAAGAGGCCGTGCCAGAAGTTCTTATCACTGGAGGTCTTTGTGGTGATGATGCTCGTTTTGAGAGAACGCTTGCTTCATATAACCAGCAACCCAAAGAGGGAGAAATTATAGTTATAGGTTTTTATGGAGAAACCTTTGAAGCCTCCTTTTCAATCTATGGTGGCTGGACGCCTTTTGGTCCAGAGCGACTTATTACTAAGTCTGAAGGAAACGTTCTTTATGAAATAGATGGTAAACCGGCATTAGATTTATACAAGAGATACTTAGGAGATAAAGCAGCGGAGTTACCTGGATCTGCACTCATATATCCGCTCAATGTGAAAAGTCAGGAAAATGAACAATCTTTTGTGCGCACCATACTTAATATAGATGAAGAGCAAAATGCGATGATACTTGCTGGTGATGTTCCTGAGAAGGCTACAGTACAACTTATGATGACTAATATGGATAACATAGCCATTGCATCAGAGACTGCAGCAAGTAGAGCGATGGAAGGAAGAAAAACACCACCAGAGCTTGCGCTACTTATAAGTTGCATAGGGCGTAAACTCGTACTAGACCAGCGTGTAGAAGAAGAGGTAGAGGAGGTAATGAGCGTGATAGGTAATGATACCACCATAGCCGGTATGTATTCTTATGGTGAGATTGCACCATTTTATGGTGAGCAAAGTTGCAAATTGCATAACCAGACAATGACTATCACTTTAATAAGCGAATAGATGAACCCGCTCTTAAAAAGACAAATACGAAAATACCTCCCAGAAGACTTAAAAGATAGAGAAGATCTAGCTGTGTTTATGGATGCTATTAGTGGCTCTTATGACACCTTAGACAATCAGTTCAAAATGACTCAGAGAGCAATGATGCTCAGTTCAGAAGAGCTTTTTGAGGCAAATAAATTATTAAGACAAGAAACAGCTCAGCAAAAGTCATTACTAGATAGGTTACAAGCTGTAATTCATAAAGCAAATCCAGATAATATTGATGAGAATGCAGAGGAGAGAAACCTAGCAGAGTACATAAGTGAGCAAGCAGAAGAGCTTATACGAGTTAATGAAAATCAAGAGTTGTTATTACAAGAACTTGCATTACAAAATCAAGAACTTAACGATTATGCTCATATCGTTTCTCACGACTTAAAATCACCACTACGTAGCATAGAAGCTCTCATAAGCTGGCTACAAGAAGATTATGAAGAGGCACTGGGTGATGACGGTAAAGAGCAAATAAAACTCATCGTATCACATCTAGAAAAGATGGATGCCCTCATCTCTGGTATATTGAGCTACTCCTCTATAGATAAGGACTTACGCAAAGAGCGAGAGATAGATCTTAATGCATTACTAGATGAAGTAGTAAATCTACAAGCTGTCCCTAGTAATGTTGAGGTAATTATAAAAAAGCTACCCACGATCGTGGCAGATAAGGTAAAAATCCAGCAATTATTTCAGAACCTCGTAGGTAATGCTATTGCAAATATGGATAAACCAGAAGGTAAGGTCACCATAAGTTGCGAGATAGTCGCTCGGGCTCCCAGATTTAAAATAGCAGATAATGGTAAGGGTATCAACAAAGCTTACTTTGAGAAAATTTTTCAGATTTTCCAAAAATTAGATAGTAATACCTCTGGTACCGGCATAGGCCTCTCCATAGTAAAAAAGATTATAAGCTTTTACGGTGGTAAGATTTGGCTTGAGAGCGAAGAAGGAGTAGGAACAACTTTTTATTTTACATTACCACATACTACATAAATGGAAAAGCCTAATCTAAGCTACATACAAGAACTTTCAGGTGGAGACGCATCTTTTGAAAAAGTACTCATCGGGGTAGTACAAGCAGAGCTTCCTGTGGAGATCGCAGAGTATGAAGAGAATATGAAAAATTCCGCTTTCGCGAAAGCGGCAGAAAACGTGCATAAAATCAAGCACAAGCTAGGTATAGTAGGGCTCGTAGATGGGTACGAACTTGCCATCACTTATGAAGCCGAACTTAAAGAAGATAACACACGCCTGGAACAAGCATTTAAAGACATCTTAAATAGCGTCATAGATTTTATAAAAGATTTATAATCTGTAAATTGCATATACAACAATAAATGCCTCATATGTTGAATTGTATAATTGTAGATGATGAAACTGCTGCGAGAACTATAGTCTCGCATTTATGTAGTCAAGTAGATAACCTTACTGTAGTAGATGACTTCCCTAACGCGATGCAAGCGATTAAGTTTTTAAATAAAAACGAGGTCGATCTTATATTCTTGGATATACATATGCCAGATTTTACGGGTTTTGACTTTATAGACTCGCTTAAAAATCCGCCAAAGATTGTTCTCACCACTTCAGACCGTGACTTTGCTATAGAGGCTTTTGAGTACGATTGTATTGTAGATTACCTAGTAAAACCTATTACATTACCTAGATTCCTTAAGGCAATGCAAAAGGTAGAAAGCTTTAAAGCACCTGTGGTTCAAAAAGCAGCTCCTGTTGTACAAGAAGCAAAGCAAGAAGAGTCAGAAAAAGAGATGTATGTAAATATAGACAGGCGTCTCATAAAGATTGTATTTGATAACATATTTCTTATCGAGGCCAAAGGTGACTACGTACTCATAAAAACCGAAGGGAAGAATTATACAGTACACTCTACACTTAAAAAGATAGAAGAAAAACTGCCAGACAGCTTGTTCTTAAAAGTACATCGCTCTTATATCATTAATATTAAGAAAATAGTTGATATTGAGGATAATAGCGTCCTCATAGCAAGAGATGTAATCCCTATAAGTCGTTCTAATAGACCAGAACTTATGAAGCGACTTAACTTGTTGTAATTTAGGTATTTCCATTCGTCTACAGTAAACTACCACTCGTCGATATCACGACTAGTGCTATCGAAAATTAAAAAATACAGAGTATAAACGACCTAATTTTGTTTCTATAATCAAATCCATAGAAGCATAATGAAATCAAATCTTTACTCACTAGCACAACAAGTTTTCTTAGTAGCTTGCTTAGTATGTACTTTTAATGTAAGTGCACAAGACACTCCATTTAACTGTGATTACAGTGCATACTTATTTCAGTATAATGATGTATACGCGATTGATCTTGCCTCTGGAAACTCTTTTCTAGCGGCCGAAAATATAACTACTGGTAACATTAACGCTGCAGCATATAATCCAGCAGATGGTTTTATATGGGGGTATTTATCTAGCCCATCAAAATCTATTGTGAGAATAGGTCAAGACTTCAACACAACCGTTTTTACTATAGATGCACTTACCACGGGTAATAAGTATATAGGAGACATAAGCGCTACGGGACAGTATTACTTTAAAGCTGGAGGTAGTACGTATTATAAAGTAGACTTAGACCCAACCTCAAGTACATACACAGAGTTTTTAAGCACAGAGACGCTATCACAAAGTATTAACGTGCACGACTGGGCTTTTAATGCAGTAGATAATCAACTATATACTGTAGAAAAAAATTCAAACATACTATACCGTATTAACCCAGAAAATGGAGTAGTGCAGTCACTTGGAGAAGTACCTATCTTATCTGGTCTTAAATACACCTATGGTGCTGTATATTTTGATGCATCAGGGAGATTTTATGTCTCTGCAAACCAGACAGGAACTATCTATGTAATACAAAGTGTGCAAGACCTAACGGGAAGTAATAGTATGGATTCAAACCTCTTTGCTTTTGGACCATCTAGTAATAGTAATGATGGCGCTCGTTGCCCTACTGCACCAGTGTTACAAGAAATATGTGATAACGGTATAGATGATGACGGAGACGGTCTTACAGATTGTGAAGATCCATCTTGCTCTGGATATGGAGACTGTGCAACTATAGATCCAGAAGCCTCTACTGGTAATAAGGGTGGTCTTGAGAGTAACAATAGATTATCTAATGCGATTGCAAAACGTAATTTTAACCGTGCAAAAGAGAGCTATACATTTAATAAAGACCTAGCCCCACTTAAAGAAAAAACAGCAAACTATGGAGTGAGAAATGCACAGTCATTTACACTACAAGATTTTATCCCTCTAGAAGAAATAAATGAAGACTATGTAGTAGAGTCTACTCCAGAAGACCTTGTTGATATTACAAATGCTACAGAAGTATATGCTGTAGACTATATTAAAAATGATATCTCTACCGCTTCTATACTAGCACTCAAAACTGAAAATGGCGTATATGAGCACACTAAGTATATCTGTGATCGTTTACTAGGAGCAGAGCTTACCTCTGTGTCTACCATAGAGATTAATGGACAGCAGTTTATCAAATCCCTTATAAGAAATATAGACGGCAGTGTAGAATTTGTTTTAAGCCTTTCGGCGAAAGAAGTAAATAACGGAGCAGAGTTTGCCGTAGAGAGCCACTGGAATCTAGATCGCTATGAAGAAGAGGTAACCTTTTATAACTTCCAAATATGGGCAAACTCAATAGATGACCTTCATAAACTAGGACAACAATTATTAAACTTACTTGAAGTACAAAAACCAGTAACATCTTATGAGGTTACAACACCACCTACAGTTTTTGTAAAAAGTGGTAGCTATACAAATGGTGCATTACAACTACAGATTGTAAACACAAATGCAACAGAGAGTGTAACCTTTGATGCAGGTATAAGAGCTACAGAGACAAGTGATCTCGTGACAACTACCTCTACAATAGATCTAGGAGAACAGTACATCACAGAAGTTACTATTGACACTGGTTATTTATTTGACATAGGCTTTAGAATAGGAGATGGTATAAACACACCAGATGATTTATTTCTATCTGATGGGCCTTGGGGAGTAGATGCTTCACAAGATGGTACAGAAGTACTCTCTTATGAGATTACAGAAAATGAGAATACCTATAGTGATGAGGTATATGCTATAGAGCGTAACCTTGCCTTCACAGCAACAACAACGAGTTATGTAGGAGCTTACAGAGCACTTACTCCACGTTTTCAAGCAGTAGATGTAAGTAACTATAACGCACTACAGATGAGTGCAAAAGGAACGGGTAACCTAGAAGTAACCTTTGTAAAAGCAAGCATAGAAAACTGGGAAGAACAGTACAAAGCAACCATTGAGCTTACAGATAGCTATCAAGAGATAGACTTCTCACTAGAGAACTTTGTAAACGGCTCTGGTGCACCACTAGTACTTGATGATCTTGTAACGATAGTATTTACAATGGTATCTCAAGACGGAACAGCACAAACTAAAGAGATGTTCCTTAATGACATAAGATTTGCAAACTCTGAAGCCCTTTCGGTAGAAGATGTAGATGCTACAGCAGAGGCGCTAGCCTTAACAAACTATCCTAATCCTTTTATAGGAGAAACTACGATAAGCCTAGCAAAAGCAAGTGCAACGGTACAAATCACAGTAGTAGATATGCTAGGACGCATAGTAGACACGCAAGATATAACAACAAATAATGGAGGGTTAACAGCTGTATACACAGCTCCAAACCTACAGACAGGCATCTATACCTATAAA
>ENA-ORXC01000588-ORXC01000588.1-marine-metagenome-genome-assembly--contig:-NODE-588-length-24826-cov-3.577316_pt1 | contig 24826 bp, 23 predicted proteins | sample MGYA00237865_ERZ511478 | MGnify/ENA metagenome assembly ERZ511478
CCCGTCAGCAGTAGCCCTTTCCCTCCACTCACATCCTTCACATGAAGCACTGCACCACCAAGGAAGTGTCCGCCAAGGCGATGAATGGTTAAGTGAGGGGTAAGTTCCAATGACTCTCCATTCCAGAACTCAATCCTCTCACTCTCTCTCATCACCCATTTGGCATCATCTTCATGAATATAGATTGGAACATGAAAGGCTTCTGCCCATTCTACCTGAGAAGAGTAATAATGTGGATGTGACAGAGCAATGGCATCAATCCCGCCGAGGTCTTTAACCGCTTGAATGGTCGCTTCATCAAGATAAGAAATGCAATCCCATAGCACATTAAATCCATCACTTTGGACCAGATATGCTGTTTGACCAATTGCAAAAGTTGGAGCTGTTGTGATGCTATATAAGCCTTTTTCTTCTTCGATAATTTGATTTTGAAACTGTTTTTTCTGCATGTCGATAAGCGTTGTCCATTCCTGGCCATCTGGATTAACATACTGTCTTTCTTCTTTACAAATAGGGCACGTTTCAGGATACACTTCCATATCACCGTATTGCGTGCCGCAAGTGATGCAAATCGGTCGTTTCATGATCATCTCTCCCTCTTTTTCATCCTTATGGAAATTATAACCTATTTCCCCATTCAATCGCTGTAGCTAATGACTTATTTTCTTCTACACCTTTAGAAGAAGAATATTCTATGAGCACCAAAAAAAGCATCCCGTTAAACGGGATGCTTTCACACTATTTCTGTTCTTTTTCTTGGGCAGGATCTTCTTGTACTGGTTCTGTTTGATCAACATTATAGTCGTAATCACTACGATCAACAGGAGTGAAGCCTTCAGGCTCATAGAAGCGCAGTAAATCGCCGTAGACTACTTTATCTGAGAGTTCAAGTGACTCTTCGACAAACTGTCCTGGCTGCTCACATTGCTCAGCATCTACTTTTTCACCTGATGGATTCGCATAACACTTCTCATTAATAGACGTTACTTCTGGCGTTACGAAATCACCATTACGGAATGGGACGATTTCACGATGATCTTCTGAAAGGAGATCAGATCCAAACGAAATATAATCATCTGTTTCAACGCCTAGTAGATGAAGAACGGTATCACGGATGTCCATATGCCCACCATATTCATGAACCTGCTTACCTTCTACACCAGGTGCAGTAATAAACAGAGGCACACGCTGTAACTGTGCATTTTCATATGGGCCCACTTCCTCACCCATCACTTCAGACATCGCCTTATTATGGTTATTCGAAATACCATAATGATCCCCATACATAACGATCACGGTGTTGTCATAAAGTCCTGATTCTTTCAAATCGTTAAAGAATTGTTCAATGGATTCATCCATATACTTCGCTGTCTGGAAGTAACCATTTACAACTGAATCATTCGTTTCAGGTGTTGGGAAATCGACGTCCCCTTCATCCATTGTAAACGGAAAATGGTTCGATAAAGTTAGCATTTTCGCGTGAAACGGTTGTTCGAGACTTTCAAGATATGGCATAGATTGTTCAAAGAATGGCTTATCTTTTAGACCATAGTTATGAACATCTTCTTCGTTCATATCGTAATAGCTTGAATCAAAGAATTTCTGAATACCAAATGACTTATACATCTCATCACGGTTCCAGAACGTTTTACCATTACCGTGTAGGGATGATGTTGAGTAGCCTTTTTGCTCCAAAATGGCTGGCTGCGCCTGATACGTGTTCCGCGCTTTCTCCATCGCTACTGATCCACTTGGTAATGGATAGAGAGAGTTTGCCATCATAAACTCAGCGTCCGATGTTTTTCCCTGTCCAACTTGATGGAAAATATTATCAAAATAGAATGTGTTTTGATCTTCAACAAGACTGTTTAAGAACGGCGTTACTTCCTGACCATCGATTTCTTTTCCAATTACAAAGCTTTGCATCGATTCAAGGGAAATATAAATGACGTTCATTCCCTCAGCCTTACCGAAGTACTCGGGATTTGGCTCTGTTCGATTTGCTTCAACAAAGTTTCGAACATCTGTTAAATCATCACTGCTTGCAAACGCGCTTTGAGAGCTAGACTTAACGGTTGTAACGACGTCAAAAAGTTGATAGTTAAACTGACCAAGATATTTCACAAGGTACGTGCGATCAAAAGCACGCGTTAAAAGTTCTGGACGATCAGCTTCAGCAAGTCCGAGATTCACTGTGAAGAAGACAGCTGCTGAGGCAAATACGAGTGCAATTTTCTTCTTTTTCATCGCGACTTGTGGCTTTATAACTTTAAATAAAATTAATCCAAGAATAAGCAACGTATCAATGAAATAAAACGCATCAGAGAACTGCATTAATGCAAAGGCACTGTCTTTCAGCTCTCCAGCATCATTTGTGTGCATGACTGTTGGAAGTGTAATAAAGTCATTAAAAAAACGGTAGTATACGACATTTGCATAAAGAATAAAGGATAGGACAAAATCAATAATTAGAATCGCCCATGCTCGTTTACGTCCTTTGAAGAATAGGGCAAACCCAAAGAATAGCAACAAAGAACTAATCGGGTTTAAGACTAATAGAAACGACTGCATACCATTTTGAATTCCAAGATCAAATTCAGTTTGATAGACAGCATACGTTTTTAACCAGAATAATAGAATGACACCAAAGAACAACGCCCATGGCTTATTAATCTGACTGCTTAATTTATTTCGCATGCCAGTTGAAGACCTCCTTGTAGAATTACATAATGTGTTGAATATATTTTAAATGTAAAAATGTTAATTTTTTTTTAATCCTAATACTTGAGTATAATACTCCCTAAAAAATTTAATGTCAAATTCCATTACAATTGCTTGCAGTTCATTTCCCTTTAATGAAAACGTTCTTTTAATACAGCAGTAACGTACCCTTCCGATTCGTAACTCTTCTGTTAAAGAGTAGTGAAATATCGGTAAAAAAATAACAATAATTAGAAAGATACTACCATTTGTTTCTTTATATTTGGTTTATTCCCAGTTTCTGTTCCAATCTTTTTAAGTATATTACATTTATCATCTTTTTATAAAAGCATAAAGTCATGATTTCATTTACGAAATTGTGACAACAAAAAAGCGCCTCGCTGTGAGACGCTTTTTTCGTTAGTCATTAACCGCTTTTGATTCAGTTTGACCTGCTCGATCTTCAGGCATTGCTTTTCGAATAAATAATGAAATAAGAAAGCCAGTTGCAGCAAAACCGAATGCAACAAGATAGACAAGTTCCACTCCCGACACGAGGGACTGACTAATTGTTGTTGGGTCTGCTGGGTTAACAGCATTATCGAGATAAGTCTGTTGACGTGTTGTCATAATGCTAATGAAAACAGAGACGCCGATTGCTCCTGAAACAGGTTGCAGCGTATTCATAATAGCCGTTCCGTGTGGATAAAGATTTTTTGGAAGTCCATTTAGTCCATTCGTTTGAGCTGGCATCATAATTGCTGAAATCGAAAGCATGAGCAAAATATAAGTGGAAACAATTAACACAATGGATGTATCAACCTTCACTGTACTAAACACGAACATCACACCGGTCAATACAAGAGCAGCAGGAATAATTAATTTCCTTGGTCCAAACTTATCGAATAACTTCCCCATTACTGGTGACATTAAGCCATTTAACAGCGCACCAGGCAGTAGAATCAATCCGGCTGTTTGTGGCGATAATCCAAGTGGACCCTGCATGTACATCGGTAAAATAATTTCAGATGAGAACATCGCCATTATAATGATAATAAAGAGCAAGACGGCAACTGTAAACATCGGATATTTAAAGACTCGTACATCAAGCATTGGCTCTTTTAATTTCAACTGACGAAGTACAAAGATAATCAGGGAAACAACCCCAATCACAAGAGGTAAAAAGACTTGCGGGGCTAAGAAGCCAACCTCACCCTCACCCGCAAAACTAAATCCAAGTACAACGCCTCCAAATCCTAATGTGGAGAAGAGTATCGAAAGTATATCAACTTTAGGCTTCGTTACCTCACCAACATTGCGAAGGAACTTGTAGCCGAATCCAATCGAAAACAGCGCGAAAGGAATAACGGTAATAAACAAATACCTCCAACCAAGGTTGTCCACGATCACGCCTGAAAGGGTTGGGCCAATGGCCGGCGCAAACATAATCACGAGACCGATCGTCCCCATCACACTTCCCCTGCGTTCTGGAGGGAAAATGAGTAAAAATGTGTTAAAAACGATTGGAATTAATAATCCTGTACCCACCGCTTGTAACAGCCTACCGCTTAAAAGGATAGCGAAAGTCGGCGCGATTGCACATATAACGGTTCCGATCGTAAAAATCGTCATTGTGCCAAGAAACATCTGTCTCGTCGTATAGGACTGTAGCAGAAGTGCGGAAACCGGTGTTAAAATTCCCATTACCAGCAAGAAGCCGGTTGCCATCCATTGGACAGTGGCAGGTGTGACGCTAAACTTCTCCATCAACGTTGTTAATGCAATATTTAATAGAGTTTCATTTAAGATAGCAAAAAAAGCCCCGATGATAAGCGAGATCATGACTGGTTTAACATTAAAATTGGGATCATCAGCTAGGAATTCATACGTTTCCTTTTCCTCCATGGATTCTCCTCCTTTTCTCCTTAGCAGTTGTGCCCTAAATCTTGATTCCACTTAGGGTTTACCGTTCAAAAACGTTTTAAACAACAGACAATATCTTACTATAACTAAAGCACTATTAAAAGAAATTAAGCTTATGAACTTGTTCACTTAACGGTTGATTGAGCCACTGAAAGGTGAAACTTCGATCATGTTAAGGATTTGTAAAAATGCTCCTATCCCCTTGTGGATCAATCATTTAGCCGTTAAAATTTGCTTATTATCAATATCGAAAACCGATATCGAAATCAAATAATAAGAGGTGGTAGCATTTGGATAATAAAATACTAAGGAAACTTTTTCTAGGCTTTATTCAAATTCATATTCTTCACCATGCTAAGGAAGAAGCGATCTACGGCTCATGGATGCTAGAAGAACTTCGTGAACACGGATATGAAATGAGCTCAGGTACCTTATATCCCATCCTTCACAATATGGAGAATGATGGTTTACTTTCGAAAGAAGAAAACAACGTAAATGGAAAGATACGAAAATATTACCGTACCACCGATAAAGGCGATCGAATATTGTTAGAAGCACAATCTAAAGCATACGAACTATTTAAAGAAATCAAAGACTAATGGAGGGTCAATATGCCTGGTAAACACTCTTTCAAAACCTTTATTGAAATTCTTCTCGTATCAACGCGACTGGGTTTAACCTCATTTGGAGGTCCTGTTGCGCATCTTGCTTATTTTAAGGATGAATATGTTGATCGAAGGAAGTGGCTTGATGACAAAATGTATGCTGACATCATTGCACTATGTCAATTTTTGCCGGGACCTGCTAGCAGTCAAGTCGGAATAGCAATCGGTATGATGCGGGGTGGGATGTTTGGTGGCTTTCTATCATGGTTTGGCTTCACAGTTCCTTCCATAATCATTCTTGTCATCTTTGCCCTGCTTTATCAAACCTTTTCGCTTGGTGATGGGACATTTATTCATAGCTTAAAAATTGTTGCGGCAGCAGTCGTGCTTCATGCCATTATTGGATTAGGTAAGAAATTAACACCGGATCGAACGAGGATTGCAATCGCCTTAGCCGCAGCTCTCATCATGCTACTCTATCCGTCTGCATGGATGCAGCTTCTTGTTATCGCAGGAGCTGGGCTACTAGGTTTACGTTTTTTTAACGACAAAACAGAAACAACCGTAAAACCCTTTCCCGTTTCTATATCAAAAAAAGTTGGTATTAGCTCGCTAGCCCTGTTAGGTACGCTCTTAATCGTTCTACCAATTCTTAACCGTTTAACAGATCATGCGCTTCTCAATTTATTTGACACGTTCTTTCGAGTAGGTGCGCTTGTATTCGGAGGAGGACATGTCGTCCTACCGATGATTGAACGAGAAATCGTTCCCCAGGGTCTTCTTTCAAGCGATCAATTCCTTGCAGGTTATGGAATGGCCCAAGCAGTTCCAGGTCCACTGTTTACGTTCGCAAGCTATCTCGGTACGATGCTAGGAGGCATTACGGGAGCAATCGTCGTCACCATAGCGATATTCTTACCGTCCTTTCTACTGATTACAGCTGCCCTCCCATTTCTAAATGAATTACGAAAGCGGGCTTCATTTCAAAAAGTTTTAATTGGTGTCAACGCTAGTGTGGTAGGTATTTTATTAGCGGCCTTTTATGACCCTGTTATTAAAAGCGCAATTAATTCAGGAGAAGATTTTGCCCTTGCCGCGATTTTATTCGCTCTCCTCTCAATATGGAAGTTCCCAGCCTGGATGATCGTTGGTATAGGCATCATCGGCGGGTATCTCATTCAAATCATCAGTTCATTCTAAAAGAAGACGTCGCACACATGCGACGTCTTCTTTCATTATAAGTCACTCGGCATTACGCCATCTTCTACTATGTTAATCTTCCATGCCACTATGGTTGTGCTATCTCTTACACCCTTGCCCTCTACTTCTTTCAATAACTGTTGGACATCTTCTTTAACAGACTTCCCTTTCATTCGTGCCACGATTTGATCTAGGAAATGAAGATTAGTATGAGGACACTCAAGTAAACCATCCGTCGTTAAGAAGATGAGGTTATCACCTTTTCTTAATTCTTTTGTGCCTGTGCTATAGCATGGGACAATCGTATCAAATGTGTTCACTTCCCCGATCCACTCGTAGAAACTTCGATGATTTTGAACCGACTCTCCAAGCGCTTCCAGCTCTGGATGAATCAAAAGCAATAAACAATCACCAACGGAGAACCACCATAGATACTTATCTTTTCGAACGACAATTAAACAGGCCGTCTCCCCTTCCACTTCCCGGCACTTTTGTTTAAATGTTGCATTTTGAAAAAGGCCAACTACAGCTTCGCGCAATTCACTCACTGCTTCTTGCGTCTTTTTTTTAAGAATGTTCGTAAGCATCGAGTGATATCGCTCAACTTCATCTAAAATAAGCGCTGCACTACTCGCCGTTTTATGTGCATCTAATAGGACTGCAAATTCCCAATCTACTCCAGTCCATACGAGACAACCATCTTCATTCTTATTCTGTCCTGCTGAAGTTTTCCCTCCGAAACGACCGACCGAGACGTTCCCAACTTCAGTACAGGTTGGTTCATCTAAATAAGTATACATACTCCCTACCCAGCTTAATTGATGGCTTTTCTCTGTCTCAGGATCACTTTCAGCAATTTTACGCCTCGCGTCAGTAACCAATACTGAAATGACTTCTTCAGGATAGATACGTAATCCGTTAAGTTCAGCTACCGGTACCCAAACCGCTTTATACGTTCCGCGTTTTTGAGAAGAAGACCGATACTCACTACCGGTTCCGTTTCCAAATTCACCACTGATGATTTCGGCCATAAAATAAAAATGTTCTCCATTAAATTGAAAAGAAGTATAAAGTGCGCCTATGCGTACTTCTACTCCTAGTTCTTCACTGGCTTCTCTTTTGGCAGCCTGTTCCGATGTTTCACTACCTTCGATCCCACCACCTGGGATGACATAATATGATTCTTCATTTCGAACGCGCTCTATTAAAGCAATTTGATCATCTTGAATGATGATCACTCCCGCTCTGTTTCGATCCATCGCGTACCTCCTATGCGCCTAACATCATTAAGACATTCGTAATGAAAGGAGGGACTTCCTTCTTTTTACTATCCTAAAAATATACCGTCACTTATCGAATACTCCCTTTACAATAGCTACAAACTTCATATAACTCTTTATCAATCAGCTTTTGAAGATAGAGTTGATCGTGCGTTCCCTCTCTCTTAGTAATAGGTGTCGTATGAAATTCACATTGATCACCAGCAAATGGTGTGCGATGAATAATGCGTTTTGAATGATCGATTAGGTATTTCATTATCTTCCTCCTTGTCTGATTCTATATTCATAGTGTGTTTACTGCTGCATTGGAAGGATAAGAAAACAAAAAAAGCCAAAAAGAACCAGAAGTCTGGTTCTTTTTGGCTTATAACTGGTTCTGTAGCCCAGTTTATTTCCACCTATTATTTGTTTGGTTTAAGGATTAATGTAATATAGCTTTTATCTAGATTAAAATCCCAGTCTACAAAGATATCTTCTACTTTTGTAGAAAGGATCGATTCAAATTGTTGATCATGAAGCAAGCTTTTCTCAAGCCGTCTTTTCGATAATTTTAATTGTTCTTCAAAACCATCGCGAATTAACTCTTTCTCTATGCGAACGAGAATACCATCCCGAAGCACGACGAGCGTTCGGTCATTTAGCATGCAGGAGTCTACTTTCTCTGGTGCTTTTTCCGCAAGCATACTGACTCGAATAATTTCCTCATGAACGCGTTCTTTTTTATCATATTCAGGAAGTGCTTTATCTTCCATTTCATTGATGTTATTCATGACACCAACAATAACTCCTGAGCGATTTTGAAGAGACCAATCATGATAAAATGACTGGATTTCAATACCTGTCATCACTCGAATGGATGCTTTAATTTCAGGTAACAAGCCTTGAATCAGCAAATCGCGCGTTTCTTCAACACGCATATCTTCTTTCTGATCCACTAGTACTCGTTCCATCGGTGCAAGAAAATCGCGAAAATATATTGTCATATACGGTTCCTTGATCGATACGTAAACCGATGATGGGCCTTTCCCAAAGTTATCTCTTAACAGTTTGCCGACATAACTCGCAATATCAGCTTCATTTGACTTACGTTCCATTAGGTTCACCCTTTATTCTAAGATAGGAACATCGTATTTCCTACCCAGTATTCATTATAGTAGTCTTTCCACTTTATTAAAAGAATATGGATTGAATTTGATATTTCATTTAGGTGACAGTATCGTCATGATAGTGACATGATTCGTTATCTTGTTTTGTCATTCGCTTCAATACCACTCCTAAATCGTTAGGGTAGCAGTGGATGTTTCCATCAACTACATCCTTAATCGATATCCATTTCGCCACCGCATCATGTTCAAGAAATGAATACGTGTCCTTTTCATAATATTTTGGTTCACCAAACGATACTGTATAAATCTGAATCATTTCGTGCGACCATTCCTGACCAATTTGAAATCGATTTTCTAGGCAAGTTAGGTACTGATTTACGTCCACTTCAATTCCAAGCTCTTCTTTATATTCTCTTACTACCGTTACTTTAGAATGCTCTCCAACTTCTATATTCCCTCCAAGTGGACGATAATAACTTCCAAATCCTTTTGAATGCTTTCCATAATAAGCTTCAACTAACATCTCTTGTTCTCTAAAAAGGAGCCCAAGTGCTTTTACTTTTATCATTCACTACCTCCTTTTGTATTTCTCCCTTTTTCGTCTCACCAGTAACAAGACGACGCGCTGAAAAACGACCGCAAGCGCACCGAGTGACATGATCATACCTGGCCGTACTGCACGGTCATCCTCGAAAAGGAAAATGAGAAGAATTGCAATGATCACAAGAGAAAGTGTAAGAATAAAAAGCACGCTCTTTTTCAAGTTGGAGGCCTCCTTTTATGTATGATGGGCATATCCGCATAATCCTGGACAAACAGATAGAATTTCCTACAAAAAACCAGAGGACATAACATCCTCTGGTTTCTCCTTCTCTTACTTGAAAATCTGATCGATACGCTGGATTTCTTCACTTGTTAACTTCACATCAAGTGTTTTCAAGTTATCAACAACCTGTTCTTGACGCTTAGCCCCTGGGATAAGCACATCAATGCTATCACGCGTTAAATACCAAGCAAGGATAAGGTGTGTAACCTCAACACCTTTTGCATTCGCGATATTTCGTACCTGATCAACTTTCTTTAGGTTTGCTTTAAAAGCTTCTCCCTGGAAAAGAGGATCCTTCGAGCGAATATCATCGAACGTCGTATTCTCATCATATTTACCTGCTAGAAGTCCAGAAGCAAGTGGGAAGTATGGGATAAAGGAAATCCCCTGTTCCGCAGTATAAGGAAGAAGGTCTTCCTCAGCATCACGATGAAACAAGTTGTAATGACTTTGAAGCACATCCACATAGCCATCCTTGTTTGCTTCTTTTAACTGCTCTAAATCAAAATTAGAAACACCAATCGATTTAATTTTCCCTTGATCTTTCAATTCTTTAAGAGCACCTACTGCTTCAGCTTTGTTCGTATGTTCATCTGGAAAATGAATATAGAATAGATCGATGTAATCTGTTTGAAGCCGCTTTAAGCTATTCTCCACCGATTGTTTTAGGAACGAAGGTGAATTGTTATAAACAACTTCTTCTCCTTTAAATTCATGAGCGCCTTTTGTTGCCAGAACGATATCGTCTCGGCTCCCCCGTTCTTTGATCACTTCACCAACAAGTTCTTCAGATCGCTCAGGTCCGTATATATAAGCTGTATCCAATAAATTAATACCATTATCTATTGCTGCTCTTACAAGATCTTTCCCTGTTTCTTCATTTAAATTCGGATAAATGTTATGTCCACCCACGGCGTTTGTACCTAAACCGATTGGGTTTGCCTGTAAACCAGATTTTCCAATTTGTACTTTTGCCACTTTCAATCATCCTTTCTGTTAAAAGCTACACAAAGTACATTACCACTTCTTAGTAATTGGAAAACATCGTTACGTGCTTTCAATCCACTTCTCTCGATCTTCTAATGCAGGCTCTGCAATTAATTCAGAGTGAATCAATCGTTCACGGATGCCGTTTAACATGGCTTTCTCTTTTGGATTCATCTTAGTCACATCGTATTTTTTATGAATTACAGTATAGAGTTCAAAATCTCTTAATCGAAGAAAATAAGGAAGCGTTTTAAGCCATTCATAAGAGACATTTACTTCTTCATGGTAACCTTTCAAAAATGAACGTAAAAATGCTGTAGCAAAGCTTGATCGTTCTGTAAGAGACGCGGTTCCACATTTTTGCCAAACCGCATAATAGACAGGAATCGCAATATCACTCACATAATAATGATACATCGCATCATCGAAATCAAATAGATGAATCGCATTTCCATCGTAATGAAAGTTTCCGTGATGGACATCGGAGTGAATGAGACCAAACGTATTTCCTGTTTCATGAAACGTCTGGATTTCTTCGATCAGTCTTTTCCCTTCAATTATGATTCTTGCATCTTCAGGTTTGGAGAGATACCGGTCGAACTGAAGCAAATCACCTTCGTCCCATCTCGCTCGCATGAATGAAACCTTGTTCTTCATCGAAAAACGGTGCATCTTCCCAATCTCTTTTCCCCATGCTTCGAATAGAGCGGGTCCAAACAAGTCGTCATTTACTTTAATCGCATTTCCAGGCACCCTTTCAAATAAACAAGCATAAAACGTCCCCTTCTCTGTTAAGATTAGTTCTACCATTTCATTCTTTATAGAAGGGTAGGCGCGTGCCACTTGAACGCCTGCACCGCTTAATTGATTGACCCACAGGAGTTCGGATTTTATTTCTTCAAGAGTACGGTGAGAGCTATGAGTAAAACGAAGGATCCATGTCCTTTCATTCTCTTTGACTTCATAAACATAGTTTTCAAAATCGCCTAGCTTTCTTATATTCGATACTTGAATACCAAATCGAACAATCGCTTCATCCACGTACGTTTCGGAGAACATTGCTTCAATCCAGGCTTCCATCTCCACATCCTCCTTCTTCCTTCTTTTCTACTACCATTAAATTCGACTTATCTCTTTCATTTCCTTTTAAACGACAAAACGCTCCCAGTAGTGGGAGCGTTTAACCTTACTTTGTTTCTTCCGTTACTAGCTTTAATGGAACCGGAATTGTTTCATCAACTTCGTTCCCTTTTAATACATCAACACCTGCCTGAACGGCGAGTGAACCTATTTGTTCAGGTTGCTGTGCAACAGTCGCTGATAGCTTTCCATCTTGAATACTATTAATCGCATCTTCATTTCCATCAAAACCAACAACGAGAATGTCTTTTCCAGAGCTTTGTATGGCTTGAAGAGCACCAAGTGCCATTTCATCATTGTGGGCAAACACAGCCTCAATATCTGGGTTCGCTTGAAGCAAATTTTCCATTGTATTCAATCCTTCTGTACGATCGAAGTTAGCCGTTTGCTTAGCAACAACATCAAGCTTCTCGTCAGCAATGTTATGGAATCCCTTACCACGTTCACGAGTAGCGGATGCGCCTGGTACACCTTCAAGCTCAGCTATTTTAGCCCCTTCTCCTAACTGCTCAACTAAAAACTCGCCAGCCATCTCTCCGCCTTTTTCATTATCCGAAGAAACAAGAGTGGCTACATCGCCTTTCTCGGCAGAGCGATCGAGTGTAACAACCGGAATACCCAGGCTATTCGCTGATTGAACAGCCGTCGAAATCGCTGCTGAATCGGTTGGATTAATCAATAAGACATCGACACCCTGCTGAATCAGATCTTCTACATCGCTAATTTGTTTTGCAGCATCATTTTGCGCATCTACGACGACAATGTCCATGCCTTTTTCTTTTGCTTCAGCTTCTACTCCATCTTTCATCGATACGAAAAAGGGATTATTTAACGTTGATACGGATAAACCGATTTTAATATCTTCTATGTCTGTTTCCTGACTCGGTTTTGCCCACTCAGGCGGCTGAAGCGAACACGCTCCAAGCACAAGCAATGACAAACTGAGCAGGAATGGCAATAACTTTTTCATAGTAATCCTCCTACGCTGCTTTTTTACGATCAATCAAGACAGCAATGATAATAACAACACCTTTGACAACCATCTGGAAGAAAGAAGATACACCAAGCAAATTTAAGCCGTTATTTAACGTACCAATAATTAGTGCACCGATTAATGTTCCAATAATTAAACCTCGACCTCCGGAAAGGCTTGTTCCGCCAAGCACGACTGCCGCGATTGCATCAAGCTCGTACGATGTTCCTGCAGTTGGTTGTGCTGAATTCAATCTTGACGTTAAAATCGCTCCTGCTAAAGCTGAAAGTAGTCCAGCTAGAGAATAAATCATCACTTTCATGCGATTCACTTTAATACCTGAAATAAGAGCCGCTTTCTCATTTCCACCGATGGCATACGTTTTACGCCCGAACGGTGTTTTATGCAGAATCACCCAGAGAACAGCGAATGATAGTAACATCGTGATCGCCGGAACTGGGATACCAAGGAAATAGCCTCTTCCGAAAAGCTGGAAAGCATAGCTATCGCCAAGCCCCGTAATCGGATTCCCATCTGTATAGACGAGCGTTAATCCTCGGAATAAAGTCATCGTTGCAAGCGTTGCGATAAACGGAGCCATTTTTCCTTTCGTAATCAACAGTCCATTCACCATACCCATGGCAGCTCCTAGCAAAGAACCTATGAGTATTGCCAAAATCGGGTCAATTCCTGACACCATCATGCCAGCCATCAGTGCACTTGAGAGTGCTAAAATCGAACCAACCGATAAATCTATTCCGCCTGTTAAAATAACAAATGTCATCCCGTAAGCAATAAGCGCATTAATTGCCACCTGTCGAAGTAAATTCAATAAATTAAGTGGTTCTAAAAAACTTGGATTTAAAATGGAAACGGTTGCAACAAGAACGAGTAAACCTAATAGTGGCCCTAGCTTTTGCATCACATTCCCAACATGATTTGTTTTCATCGCATTATTCATCTTCTTGACCTCCTGTTGCCAGCGTCATTATTTTCTCTTGCGTTGCTTCCTTCTTGGATACCTCACCGGTCAATTGACCTTCACGGAAAACAAGAATTCGATCACTCATGCCAAGTACTTCCGGTAGTTCAGAGGAAACCATGATAATTGCAACCCCGCGATCCGTTAACTCATTCATTAATTGATAAATTTCACGTTTCGCTCCTACGTCAACACCGCGTGTAGGTTCATCTAAAATCAATACTTTCGGTCCAATCCCAATCCATTTAGCGATAACCACCTTTTGTTGATTACCTCCAGAAAGGTTTTTGGCACTTGTTCGAGAAGACTCTGTTTTAATCGTTAGGCGTTTAATCAGCAGCTCGACAAAATCCTGCTCGCTTTTTTCATTGATTAAGCCTTTCGGAGCAAAGCTATAAAGACTCGGTAACGCGATATTATCTTTTAGAGAGAAATCGAGCACAAGTCCCTCTTCTTTTCGATCTTCCGTAATAAAACCAAGTCCTAGTTGAACAGCCTGAGAAGGAGTTTTAATAACTACTTTTTTACCACTAATGAAGATATCGCCAGTGTATTTTCCATCCAGACCAAAAATCGTCCGCATGACTTCTGTTCGACCAGCACCCATTAACCCCGAAACACCAACGATCTCACCGGACCTTACTGAGAAATTGACATTCTTAAACACGCCTTTTCTGGCGAGGCCTTTGACTTCTAACATCGTTTCACCAGGCTTCGGAGAACGTTCAGGAAAGCGATCAGTTAATTCTCGACCAACCATTTTTCGAACGACTTCATCAAAATTCGTCTCTGGAATCGCCTTTGTATCAACCGTTTTTCCATCTCGCATGACGGTAATGCTGTCACAAATTGTGAAAATCTCTTCCATACGATGCGAAATGTAGACAATGGAAACGCCGCTTTTCTTTAGCGAGCGAATCACCTGGAACAGTGTTTGAATCTCACGTTCCGTTAACGCCGCCGTGGGCTCATCCATAATTATCACTTTCGCATCTGTCATTAATGCCTTTGCAATTTCAATCATCTGCTGCTCTCCAACGGAACATTTTCCTGCTTCCTGCTGTAGAGGAATGGAGATGGCCAGTTTCTTAAACTGCTCATTCGCAATCGCTTTCATTTTTTTCGAATGAATAAGACCAAAAGATGTAACCGGTTCCTTATTAATGAATAGATTCTCCAATACCGTTAATTCTGGCCAGATGTTTAGCTCTTGATGAATAAAAGCAACACCATTTTCTTCAGCTTCTTTCGGATTATCAAAAACCCGTTCTTTTCCATCAATCACAATTGTGCCATTATCTTTCTTATGAAGACCAGTTAGAATGTTCATGAGCGTTGACTTCCCCGCTCCATTTTCTCCCATAAGGGCATGAATTTCGGCATCTTGAATGTCGATGTTCACGCCTTCAAGCACTTTGTTCGCTCCAAATGCTTTATGAATGTCTCTCATGCTAATTTGCATGATGTTCACCTCGTTTAAAAGATTACTCCTGAATGAAGAATGCAATTGGCATATGGCGTTGTCTCACCTGTGCGGATGACAACTTTCGCCTGCCTCGTTTGCTCTTTAAATGCTTCATGATCGACATAATTCCGTTCCGTTTCTTGAAGCTCCTGCTTTAGCCAATCATGTACCTTCTGGTTACCTTCAATTTCATTTGCAAGCGTTACGCGTTCGACAACCATCTCTTGAAGAAGTTCACTCACCACATCACGAAATGCTGGTAGCCCCGGACGTAAAGCGAGATCAATTTTCGGGACACCAGCTGGAACGGGGAGGCCAGCATCTGCGATAACAATCTGATCGGTGTGCCCGAGATCTGCAAGAATTTTTGAGATATGACTATTTAACATTCCTCTTCTTTTCATTCTGCTAGCATCCTTTCCACTTCTTCACGTGTCGGCATGCCGCCCTGTGCTCCAAAGCCAGTAACAGAAAGCGAAGCAGCGCGATTACCAAAAGTGATGCTATCCGCTAGCGTTTTTCCTTCCGCAATTGCTGTACCAAATGCAGCGTTAAACGTATCTCCTGCGCCGGTTGTATCAATGGCTTCTACTTTAAATGAGGGAATTAACACTTCCTCCTGACCATTGAAATAACGTACACCTGCTGCGCCTTCCGTAATAAATACTTTTTCAGGATACATTCTTAATGACTCATTCATTGATTGCCCACTAAATAAAACGTCTGCCTCATGTTCATTAGGTGTCATATACGTAGCTAAATCAATCACCTGCTGTGAAATAGGTCTGGCCGGCGCTGGGTTAAGTAACAACGGCACATTCACTTTCTGACATAGCTCAGCTACAAACGCTACCGTTTCTTCCGGTATTTCTTGCTGAATCATAACCAGATCGCAACTTTCAATGAGCTCAGCTTTCTTTTTAATATAAGAAGGTGAAATGTAATCATTCGCTCCTTTAACAACCACAATACTGTTATCGCCCTCTGCAAGAATGATGTGAGCTGTTCCGCTTTCAACTCCTGTAACCGGTTCCACATGGTCGGTTTTAACACCATTGTTTTTAAAGTTTCTTAGGATCGCCTCTCCGTAATGGTCGTCACCGACACAGCCAATCATATGCACTTCTGCACCAAGCCTTGCCGCTGCAACTGCTTGATTTGCCCCTTTGCCGCCAGGGACGGTTTTAAATGATTCTCCTAATACCGTTTCTCCAGCTCCTGGACGTTTCTTGGAAGTTACTACAAGATCCATTGAGGAACTTCCAATTACAGCTATTTTCGCTTTACGCATTTGGATCAACCTTTCTTGTCGTATTTCGTTCAATTAGCGTAACTGGCAATTGAATCGTTTGATCAATTTCCTTTTCTTTTCGAATCATTCGAATGAGTAACTTCGCTGCTTCCTTCCCCATTTCATAAGCAGGTTGCCTGATTGTTGATAAAGAAGGATAGGACAAGCTGCTAAATGGAATATCATCGTAACCAATCAGCTGTAAGTCCTCCGGAATCCTTCTGCCAAGACGAAGTGCCTCATGTAAAATAGCAATTGCTACAATATCGTTACTTGCAATTACTCCATCCGTATCAGAATGCTTTTCAAAGAGCTCTTCAGCCCTTTTTCGTGCATCATCAAATGCATAAGAGGAAGTTGAAAGAACCGAGAAATCAACTTCCGCTGCACTTAATTCAGCGAGTGCTCCTTGAAACCGATCCATCGCTGGCTTTACATGCCCAGGTCCTTTAATCAGTGTAATTCTTTTTGAACCTCTCTCAACTAACGCTTTCGCTGCAAGTCGTCCTCCTTCGATTCCATCAGCATAAACAGAAGGATGTTGTTTTGACACACGATCTAGAAAGACAACAGGCAAATCAAGATTTGTATAATTCTCGTTATCTGTATTATTTGTTGCTGAAATAAGGCCAACAACTTGATTTTGTAAAAAGGTTTGAATGTACTCTAATTCTTTCGTTGCCTCTTCATCACTGTTTCCGAGTAACAACCTGAATCCAGCTCGGTTGACTTCATCCTCAATCCCACGAGCTAACTGTGGAAAAAAAGGGTTCGTAATGTCAGGAAGAAGAAGTCCGATTAACCTTGATTCTCGCTTATAGAGTGAGCGCGCTACTTCATTTGGACTGTAGTTCAAACTTTTGATCGCACCCATCACGCGTTTTCTCGTTTCGACTCCTACATAACCATTATCATTTAATACACGAGAAACGGTCGCAACAGATACTCCCGCTTGTTCTGCTACATCTCGAATTGTAGCCATCTGCTTCACTCCTTCGCCTTTGTGTAACCGGTTACAGATAATTTACCATACCATTGAATGCGTTTGCAAGTTTTTTTCTTACTTCGCCTGACACGTTGGACAAAAATACAATCTTCTTGATCCAGCTTTCACTTTTTGAATTTCTGTTCCATCGATTCGGCACGCCTCCCCTTCTCGGTTAAAAACCCAATGTCTATATTGGGGGCGTTTTTGTCCTTTCTCCTTAAGCTTCACCGCTAACTCAAGATCATTTGTAATTCCGTTGTGTTCATAGGATTGGTGAACGAGTTTCACGGTCGCTTCAGCCGCTTTCGTTAACTGCCGCTCCGAGCAATCAATTGGACGTAAATCCGGATGAATACCTGCTAGAAAGAGAATTTCACTTCTTAAATAGTTACCAATACCACCAATAAAAGACTGATCTAGTAAAAGGGAAGTCCACTTTTTTTTATGGAAAGCTTTTGATTCAAAGCGCTCCTTCAATTGTTCTACACTTACTTCTTCACTCAGTAAATCAGGTCCCACTTTCGCAATAAACGGGTGGAGAGGCACTTCTTCATCACGAAGCACTTCAATATCTGATGCGCTATATAGAAGGGCAGACTTCTTCTCATTATGAAGGGCTAGACGTAGCTGACGATTTGTTTTTGGATAATTGTAGGCGTTCCGTATCACCCATTTCCCATAGAGCTGATTATGCGAGTAGATCGTATACCCGTTATCAAATCGAATCAACATCGCCTTTCCTTTCGTATCTACCCTCGTTACCTGTGCACCGCTTAAGAGAGATTCATATCCTTTTAGCTGTTCAAAAGCAAAGAAAACGTCCATAACGCGTCCTTTTTGTAATGCTTTTTCTACATTGTCAGCAGCTCTTCTAATTTCAGGACCTTCAGGCATTATCGATGACCTTCTTTCTTCATTGTTAGATAATCGTTTTGTTGCATAAATGATGCTTATGATTTAGGAGGGATTTTCCCTAACTTTATGTGAATGAAACGAATGAAGGGGCTCTGCACTGCAGAGCCCCTTCGTTCAAAACTTTTTTGTTAGCCGCCGATTGTTTTTCGAATCCCAAGCACCTTTTCAAGCTCCGATTTCTTTTGATTTTCAACAAGAATATAGAGTACATCATTCACTTTTATTTTCGTATCTCCAGAAGGTGCGATCAATTCATCTCGGCGAATAATTGCACTAACGAGCACTTTATCTGGAAATGAGATATCGGATAACTCTTTTCCAATCAATTTAGAAGATGGCCTAATGGTATAAGGAATCATCTCGGCGTTAACCGTTGTTGATGATACGAGTTCTAATGAATGAGAAGGCACATGAACTTCAGGGCCCGTTAGCCCTAATTTTTTCCCTATAAGAGGAATAGTAGCTCCTTGTACAAGGGCAGAAGTGAGGACAATAAAGAAAATGAGGTTAAAGAATAGCTGGCTATTTTCTAGTCCTTCTAACAGCGGGAAAGTCGCTAACACAATTGGCACCGCCCCTCGTAATCCGGCCCAAGAAAGAAAAGTTTTTTCTTTAAGTGTGAACTTAAACGGGATACTTGAGAGAAAAACTGCAATTGGACGAGCGATTACAATCAAGATAAACGAGAGGGCTAGCCCTTTTAATACAATCCAAGTTGAGAATAGTTCTGAAGGATTAACAAGGAGACCCAGCATAATAAACATTAAGATTTGCATCATCCATGCAATTCCATCATGGAAACGGAAAATCGTTTGGCCATATGGAAGACTTTTCGTATTACCAAGTACAAGGGCAGCAGCATACACAGCAAGAAGTCCACTTGCGTTGATTAAATCTGTTGCGCTATATGTAATTAAGGCAATCGCAATTGAAAAAACAGGGTATAATCCGTTTGAACCTAACTCGATATTCTTCATTGCCCATGAGGCCGCATATCCAAACAAGACACCTAATAGAAGCCCAGCGCCCATTTGCCAGAAGAACGACAGGATAACAGACGCACCAAAGGCAGTTTCACCAATGGCAAGCTGTAATAAAGTAAGCGTTAAAAACATAGCCATTGGATCATTCGAGCCTGACTCTGCTTCAAGGGTCGATTGCAACTTCCGCTTAATGTTCTTCCCTTTCAAAACGGCAAAGACCGCTGCTGCATCTGTTGAACCTACAATCGCACCTAAGAGTAGCGCTTCATTCCAATTCACATCCAAAATCATTTTGGCAGCAATACCAAATAACCCTGAAGTAATAAGAACGCCTACTGTTGCGAGAGACAATGAAATAGGAAGAACGGCTTTCGTACGGCGCCATTCTGTTTGTAAGCCACCATCAAACAAGATCAATACAAGAGCTAATATACCAAGTGACTGTGTAAGTGAGGCATTATCAAAATAAATATATCCGAGTCCATCGCTTCCTGTAATCATTCCTACGATAATAAACAAGACAAGTGCCGGGACACCTAACCGGGAAGAAAATTTGGCCATCAGGACACCACCGATTAAAAAGATGGCGCTGAATAAAATTACTGCATTCGTATCCATTGATCTTCCTCCCTTCTATAAATGTACATCAATCTTCAGTTTCGGAATTTGCTCAGAATTTATACCGATATATTTTAATGTTTCAGTTCTCGTCGCATGTCCATAAATTTTTTGAATGAGAGACACGGCTACTCCCTGTTGAAACGCATGATAACCAAACGTTTTTCTTAAACTATGAAAGCTGATTGGATGCTCAAGTCCGGCATCTTTTCCCGCTTGAGATAAGATGCGATGAACCTGCTGTCTTGTAATTGGATGAGTAGGATCTTTTTTCGTATGAAAAAGGTAAAAGTTATCATTTGAAGGATGCTCATTCACATAAAGCGTAAGAGCGCGTTTCACTTCTGAATTGAGGTAGATATCTGTTGTTTCGGTAATAGAGAATTCTAAGAATTCATTGTACGATCCATCCTTCATCACATGATTGAGAGTGAGATGCAACAGTGGGGTTAAACGAAGTCCCGTATTAATACTGAAAATAAACAGTAAATAATCGCGCTTCGATCGCTTTATTAAGGCTTTCTTTAATATCTCAATCTGTTTTGTACTTTGAATCGCTCCAACAGAATTCACTTTTATCACTTCCTTTATGTGACTCAATTATATCACAGCATAGGTTATGTCACTATTGATATGCTTTCATACGAAAAGGCTATTCTATGATAAAAAGGATTTCCAGGCTTTTTCGTAGTATAATTAATTATGGAAGAATTCGAATAAAGGAGGGCCATCAATGGATCTAACAAATTGGTTTGATAGGGGCATGTCCATGCAACAATACATTCATAGTATGGACGAACATCGAGAAGATTTATTAACCATTTATAATCATGTTACTCTCGAAAAAGATGACCTTGAATTTCTTCATTCTCTTCAATCTGAAAAGCTCCGTGCTCTTGTCCTAACAGCTGACTGGTGCGGTGATGCAATGGTTAACCTCCCTATTTTTATGCGCATGGCTGATGAAGCTTTAATTGAAAGTGCATACTTTATTCGTGACAATCACCTTGAACTGATGGATCAATACTTAACAAATGGAACAGCAAGATCGATTCCGATTATTGTATTGATTGATTCAGAAGGCCGTGAAGTTGGAAAGTGGGGACCTCGTGCTCCAGAAGTGCAAGCGTATGTGGATCGAGCAAAACAATCACTTCCACCAAAGGGCGATCCAAACTTTAAGAAGGCGTTCCTCTCATTTATTAATGAAACCACTGAACGATTTACAACGGATCATGACATGTGGAAGCACATCAAGGACGACATGCTAGCTATGCTAAGTCAATCGGTGACCGTTACAAAATAGTTTTACAAAGCCCGGCACAATTGCGGGGCTTTTTTAAATTGATTATTAAACACTTCCTATGATTCACGTATGTTGACAGTTACCAACAGTCGGATTAGACTTGAGTGTATAGATTTTTCCTAAAGGCAAAAAATATGATGATAGGAAAGTATAGATAGATTCTTAGAAGGAGAGTTTACTCATGGGTGATTGGATTGTTGGATTAAGCCCTGTCTCACAGGCATTCCTTTTTACGATGTTTACATGGGGCGCCACTGCACTTGGGGCATCATTTGTATTTTTCACAAGAACTGTTAATCAAAAAGTCTTTGATGGCATGCTTGCATTTGCTGGAGGCGTTATGATCGCAGCAAGCTTTTGGTCCCTGCTTAGCCCTGGGATAGAGATGGCTGAACAACAGGGAGTACCTGGGTATATTCCGGCAGTTGTTGGTTTTCTATTAGGAGGATTTTTCCTTCTTCTCGTTGATCGTATCTTGCCACACATTAATGAAGATTTGTATTTTAAAGACATTAAAGATAAAAAAGCAAAACACCGTACCGCCATGCTTGTTTTCTCCATTACGATGCACAACATTCCTGAAGGTCTTGCTATTGGTGTCGCATTCGGTGCTGTAGCTGCAGAGTTTTCGAGCTCAACACTTGCCGGTGCGATTGCACTTGCGATCGGAATTGGAATTCAAAACATTCCTGAAGGTACCGCCGTCTCTGTACCACTTCGAGGTGACGGTATGTCTAAAGCGAAAAGCTTTTTCTACGGACAGCTATCAGGAGCTGTTGAGCCTATTTCAGCTGTGGTTGGGGCACTTGCTGTCATTTACATTCAACCCCTCTTACCCTATGCGCTGAGCTTTGCAGCTGGTGCGATGATTTTTGTAGTAGCAAAAGAAATCATTCCTGGTTCTCAAGAGAAAGGGAATGTTCAAATTGCTTCCATGTCACTTATGATTGGTTTCTCCGTCATGATGGTTCTCGATGTAGCACTTGGCTAATCCGATACGAAAGGCGCGTTCCCGGGGGGAACGCGCCTTTTTCTTTCTACACACGATTAAGATTCCCTTTAATAAGCGTAGCGAAAGAGCCCATAATATAGTGGTAGGAGCATCAAAATTGAGAATACGACTGTTGTAGCTTTCACTGTTTTCTCACTCAATCCCTCAATCGCTTCATCACTTTGGTCGATATAAATCACAAATAGGAGATCCCACACAATTCCGACGACGAAAACAATTTTCCATAGTAGGGTTGGTCCGATACTTATACTCGTTACATATCCAAATAAACCAGTCCATGTCATACATGAGACGATAAAATCAACTTTCATCGCGATTGTTTTATATTTCCCTTTTAATAAAAACCCTATCGCTGGGGCTCCTAATATTCCAAGATACGTAATCCATAATAGATCTGACATTCTCAATCCTCTTTCTTTCACAACTTCGTGAAATTAACTCTATCTCACTATTTTTCAAGCACACCCTTACTACTAGTCTACAAGAATAAGAGACAAGATAGATACATGAAAAAAACTTTTCTATTGAATAACTTGTTAAGAAGATTGTTTTTGTCGATGTTCTTTCTTCTCTTTCGTTGCTTCAGCTACTTTTTTCAATAATGTTTGCTCTCGCTTCCTATTTGCTACTCTTACTTCTTTTCGTAGCGATTTAAAAAGGTTCACGCACATGATGAGTAAGATCACCGTAAATGGTAAAGCTGCCACAAGTGAAGCCGTCTGAAGCCCCTGTAGCCCGCTACTAATAATTAAGACCGCGGTAATGGCGGCAATCAAGGTGCCCCATACAAGCTTTGAGAAAAGAGAAGGATTTAAGTCACCATCTGAAGTCATCATCCCGAGAACAAACGTAGCTGAATCAGCGGAAGTAACAAGAAAAACACAGATTAGAAACAGTGACAAGATGGATAGCACCTGAGTGAGTGGAAATTGCTCTAAGGTCACAAATAAAGCACTTGTTACATCATTATTTACAGCGTCTGCGATGGCTGTACCTTGAAACAGGTCCAGATGAAAAGCCGCTCCACCAAATACAGCTATCCACACCATCGCTATGAATGGAGGAACAATCAATACGCCAAAAATCATTTCACGAATGGTTCGTCCTTTTGAAACGCGGGCAACGAAAGCGCCAATAAAGGGTGACCACGCAATGACCCACGCCCAATAGAAGACGGTCCATTCCTTCACCCATGATCCGCCTTGATATGGCGTCATAAAGAAGCTCATTTCAATAAACTTCTGAATGTATCCTCCTAGCGCAAGCGTAAAGCTTTCAAGAATAAACACCGTTGGCCCAAGGAAAAGAATAAACAGCATCAGTAGAAGAGCAAGGGCAAGATTTAAATTACTCAAATACTTGATGCCTTTGTTAAGTCCTGTTGTCGAAGAAGCCATATATAAGAGAAAAAGAATTGCGGTAATAGCGATCTGCACCAGGGCATTTTGAGGAAGCCCATACATATAATCTAAGCCGCCATTAATCTGTAAGATGCCAAAGCCAAGCGATGTGGCAACACCCATTACGGTTGCAATAACAGCAAGGATATTGATCACTTTTTTCCATGATGATTTTTTATTTGCATTCGAGCCACTCGAAATCGTTTCACTGATCAAACTTCTGCGACCTTTCCGATACTGGAAATATGCCATCACAAGACCGACAACTGTAAAGACAGACCACTGGTGAATGCCCCAATGGAAAAATGAATACCGCATCGCAAGCTTTGCTGCTTGCTCCGTCTCACCTTCAACCCCAAAACCAGTTGGAGGGTTTGCGAAATGCGTCATCGGCTCTGCGACACCCCAGAAGACAAGACCAACCCCAAAACCTGCACTAAACAACATGCCAATCCATGTAAAAAAGGGATATTCCGGTTTCTCCTCATCATCACCTAAGCGAATTTTTCCATACTTACTAATCGCAAGATAGAAACAAAACAGCACAAAGAAAATAACGGCCAATAAATAAAACCAGCCAAATGCATTCGTTGTAAATGAATAGACTGAACTTGCGACAGATGAGAAGGATTGAGGAACAAGAGCTCCCCATATGACGAGCACGAATATGACTAAACCCGATATCCAAAATACTGAATTTCCTTTTTGATTTTTCTTTTCTTTCATACACCTCTCCTTTCAGATTGAAAGTCATATTTCCTCAACTCTCAATCAAGAATAATTCATTTTTCTATGTCTATCTTGTACCCAACTAGCTACGAAACTAACCAACTTTTCCCTTTTATCAAGCATCACAAAAAAAAAGCCTACTTTTAACACCTAAGCAGGCTCACTCATTTGCTGGACGTTTATATTATAGGTCCAAATGGATATGTTGTTTTGGAAGCGTCGGACGTTCAACTTTAAAATCGGGATCACCAAATTCCATCGATTCAAGAATTTGTTCTTCTGAAAATCCAGTCATTTGAGATATCCTCCGAACATCTACTTTCTTTTTAGACAAGCGCTTGGAATGTTCAATCGCCATTTTTGTTTGGTGTTGCACGACCGAGTATCGGTGCGTACA
>ENA-ORXC01000589-ORXC01000589.1-marine-metagenome-genome-assembly--contig:-NODE-589-length-24825-cov-3.345644_pt1 | contig 24825 bp, 26 predicted proteins | sample MGYA00237865_ERZ511478 | MGnify/ENA metagenome assembly ERZ511478
AAGAGAACGCACATAATGTGTCTTTGGGGTTTACCCTGGGATTTTTAATCCACTTTATCCCATCATTCGGAATGGGCCCTATTCTCTCGACCGTTGGTGCCAAACTCTTTAAAGGAAATCCGGTAGCTGGTTTCATTAGCGGTGTCGCACTCATCTGGCTTTTCCCATTTTTATTTTATTTGAATGTCCTTGTTGGTGAGACCCTGTTTCCTTATGGGATCTTCCCATCAGCAGCGGGTATGCCTACTCATGGTTTAGATGCCGGAATCCATTTAGGGGCCGTCTTTTTCATTGGCATGATCATAAATATCATTCTTTTCGGGATGTTCGTTTACTATATCATTTATACAATCATGAGAAAATATCGTTCAAACTTCCTTGCTTTAGTTAAGAAGTGGGAAATAAAAAAATAAGGATTGGAAGTACATTGTTTTTTTCCATTCCTTAGGAAGACTTCGATGTATTCATTCAACTGATCGTCAGGGAAATAGAACTAATTAAAAAGGCTGCAAATTTGCAGCCTTTTTTCTTTGTTTAACCCTCGATCAGATATACGATTGCTTCATATGGCCTCAATGATATTACAGAACCGTACCCTTCGCCTGCTTCGTAATTTGAGATCAGGATTTCATTTTTCTTTCCTTGCAGCTCAACAGGGACTGCAAAGCCTTGCTCCTCATCAGAAAAATTCAATAGAACAAGTAATTTTTGAGACTCGAGTGTTCTTGTATAAACATAAATACTCTCATCCTCTGGAACCAGGATGTCGTATCTGCCATGGACAATTATCGAATGCTCTTTCCTTAGCTGGATTAGCTCCCGATAATAGTGGTAGATGGAATTTTCATCAGCAACTGCCTGCCTGGCATTAATCTCGGTATAGTTTGGATTAACCTGTATCCATGGGGTGCCTGCAGTAAATCCTCCATGCTCGCTATCATCCCACTGGAAAGGAGTACGTGCATTGTCTCTTCCTTTTACATAGATGGACTCCATTACTTTCGCTGGATCTTCCCCATTTTGGTTTACTTTTTCATTATACATATTAAGTGTTTCTATATCTTTATAATCATCGATAGAATCAAAACGGACGTTGGTCATCCCGATTTCTTCGCCCTGATAAATGTATGGCGTTCCTTTTAGCATATGGAGGAATGTAGCCAGCATCTTAGCCGATTCAATTCTGTATTGCTGGTCATTCCCGAACCTCGAAACCATTCGCGGCTGGTCATGATTGTTCAGGTAAAGACTGTTCCAACCGATTTCCTCGAGACCTGTTTGCCATTTTGTAAAGTTATTCTTTAGGTCAGTAAGCTTAAGCGGCTTAAGGTCCCATTTCCCGCCCGGGCCAGAATCCAGGTCCACGTGCTCGAATTGGAATACCATATTCACTTCGTTTCTGGATTCATCTGTGTAAAGCTTGGCTTGCTCAACATTGACACCAGGCATTTCACCAACGGTCATCACATTATAATCAGCAAGAGCCTCTTTGTGCATTTCTTGAAGGTAGTCATGTATTTTCGGTCCGTTCATAAAGTGTCTGCTTCCAGACACATATTTCTTCCCATGAGGATTTGGCGCATCAGGAAGGCCATCTACCTTAGAGATGAAATTGATGACATCCATCCTGAATCCATCAATCCCTTTGTCCAGCCAGAATTTCATCATATCATATACTTCCTGGCGAAGTTTTGGATTTTCCCAGTTCAAATCAGGCTGCTTTTTACTAAAGATATGCAAGTAATACTCATCAGTATTTTCATCGTACTGCCATGCTGAACCGCTGAAGGTGGATTGCCAGTTATTCGGTTCCTTGCCATCTTTACCAGGTCTCCAAATATAATAATCCCGATAAGGATTATCTTTCGATTTTCTGGATTCAACAAACCATTGATGTTCATCAGAGCTATGGTTAACGACCAGGTCCATGATCAGCTTCATTCCTCTGTCATGCATCTCTTTTAATAAAAGCTCCCAGTCTGCCATCGTTCCGAAGTCGTCCATGATTTCCCGGTAATCACTGATATCATATCCATTATCATCATTAGGAGACTTGTATACTGGAGAAAGCCAGATCACATCTACTCCCAGGTCTTTTAAATAATCAAGTTTCGAAATTATGCCAGGGATATCTCCAATACCATCACCATTGGAATCCATGAAGCTTCTAGGGTATATTTGATAAATGACTGATTCCTTCCACCAATGCTTTTTCATGAAAATCACTCCAAATTAGTTTCTATTATATAGGCTCTTATTGTAAACTTAGTTGCTATAACGATTATTATTTTATTCCTCTATTCTTGACACGCTTCATTAGAGTCACAATGAGAACTAGTAGTATGGATAAGATAGGATGAGTTTCAAAAGCAACAATTAACAATTACTGCAGAGCACTAACCTTGGTAAACGTTTACGTATCAGGTGAATATAATTTTCTTAACACTTTCCCGCTCAACTACTGAATGAGGCATTATTCTGCTCTCAACCCTTCTTCCTTGCTCCATCATCGTAAAAAGCATTTCTGCCGCAACCATTCCCATTTCTTCCAAAGGCTGAGCTACGGTTGTAAGCGGTGGTATCCCCATTTCCGCAATCGGCAAGTTATCGTAGCCAATAATAGAAAGATCGTCTGGTATTTTAACTCCAAGTTTATATGCAGAAGATATAGCACCCAGGGCCAATGCGTCACTGGCTGCAAAAACAGCAGTCAAATCGGGGGACTGCTCAAGTAGCTTAGGCAATCCAGCAAAACCATCTTTAAACGAAAATCCTTGTGAATAAATTATATTTTTATCGTTTATGTCATGTCCTTTTGACGCTAACGCTTGCTTATAACCATCTATGCGCGGCTGGCCAGCTATGATATCCTCTTTATTCCCGCTGAGCATCCCGATTTTACTATGCCCCATTTTCACTAGATAATCAGTAGCAGTGAAAGCTGCGTGCTTATCATCAACCTTTACGAAAGGCAAAGGATATTGATAAGATTCAGTCGAGACCAGGACGACTGGTATTTGCATTGATTCAAGAGTGTTATAATACTCCTCCGTAATGATTTCACTGACAAACAGGATACCATCCACTCTTTTCTCGGTTAAAAGCTGTAAATATTTCATCGTTCTCTGTCCATGTGATGCCGTATTGCATACAATGACACTTGAACCATGATGGTGGGCTGCTTCTTCCACACCGCGAAGGATTTTTGAGGAAAATTGGCTCGAAACTTCAGGAAATAAAATTCCTACAGTATTAGATTTTTTACTGATTAAACTACGGGCAAATGCATTTGGCTGATATCCAAGCTCTTTAATGGCGTTAAGAACTTTTTCTTCAGTCGCTTTTGAAAAGCCGCTCTGCCCATTGAGAACCCTTGATACGGTCGCAATCGAGACATTTGCTAGTTTTGCTACGTCTTTTATTGTATAACTCATTAACGATCAAACCCTTTACGTAAACGTTTACGTTCCCATTTTTATAATATTACCCTTTCCGCTGAATATCAAGCCAATTGGGTAAAAAGTTCTTAGATTGACCTAATATAAAAAACTTGAAGGACAAAGCCTTCAAGTTCACTTTAGTTTTTCTGTTGTTTTTCATCCTTTACTTTTGCCGGCATTGGTCTTACATCGGTAGTAATACCGGTTAATACATTTCGATCAAACTTACTGCGATCTTCCCCCATACCGGGCAAAGTGTTAGCCATTGGCAGCTGTTCAAGCTCTTTTCCTCGTGGCAATGTAGACACCTCCTGCTTTTAAAGTTCCTCATTTCGCTCGAACTAACACAGATAATTCAAGAAGGATTTTGGGATCATTTGGTGAAATAGTAACAATACTATATTGAATAGGATGATAATGATGAAAATAGGATTGTTACGCCATTTTAAGGTGAGTTTAGGGTATCCAAATAAACTTGTCACCTCCCAGGAGCTTCTTGTTTGGCAGCAGGAGTATAATCAGTCCCGAATCGAGGAAGTTGAAATCGATCATCAAGAGCATAAATGGGTAAGATGCTATTCAAGTGATCTAGAAAGAGCGAAAATCACTGCAACCAGAGCGTTTAATGGAGATATCATGTTTTTGGAGGACCTGCGGGAGATGTCTCTTTACCCGGTCATCAAAACCGAATTTCGCCTGCCACTCTGGCTTCATGTAGCTTTGATCCGGATTGCCTGGTATTTGGGACACAAATCACAGCAGGAGAGTAAAAAAGAAGTTATAACGAGGATTAACAGGGTTTTGGATGAAGTGATCGCTCACGATCAAGATATCTTAATTGTTGGCCACGGGGGAATCATGATGTTCATGAGGAAGGAGTTATTGAAAAGAGGGTTTTCAGGCCCGAAATTCAACAGGCCTGAAAATGCGAAAGTATACATTTTCAACAATAGCTAAAGATGCTCAAATTTGAGTGTCTTCTTTTATGATGGAGTACATCTTCACGTCATAATGAGCTCCTTTGACAAATATGAAATTCCTTAGAATGCCTTCGAATTTCATTCCGGCCTTTTCCATTACACGCTCAGAACCAATATTTGCTACAAGGCTTTTCGCCTGAACCCTGACCAGATCCATTTTTCTCATTCCAAACCTGATGAGTTCTTTAGCAGCCTCTGTAGCAATACCTCTTCCCCAATAGTCAACGGAAAGTGCGTAACCGATCTCTGCAGTTTTATGCTGCGGCTGCCAGGAAACAAAATCCACCGTGCCAATCAGTTTGTTGTCCTCTTTAAAATGAATGCCCCAGGGAGCAATTTCCCCTTCTTCATACAGAGCAAGGACCATCTTTACATATTCCTCAGTCGCCGCTCTTGTCTCATGTGCCCCCCAGAAAACATATTTAGATACCTCAGGGTTGGAAGCATAAGTATGTATATCATCAATATCTTCATATTTGATTTTTCTTAAAACTAGACGCTCCGTTTCAAGCTGTGGAAGATTTCCATAAATATCTTTTATTTGCAAGACTTTCACTCCTGAACATGGTCATTTTCTTCTCTTATATTACCCTATCGGCAAACTATTTCATGAATGATTTGATTCGGTATAGGAAAAAGTAACGACGAGCCATTATAACAGGAGGTACACCTATGGAAAATACCCACGAATTTGTACAGAAGCTCCACGATAAACAGAGGAAAGATGAACAGAATAGAAAGCGGCAGGGAAAAGAAAATCCTAGTGACAAGCTGCCAAATAAACAACATTAATTAGGCGCAAGCGCCTTGGTCGTGAGTTCTGGCCCACTAAAAAAATAGACCGCATCTGCGGTCTATTTTTGATGTCTTCTACCTGCTCCTGCGGTTGCTTGAACCGCCTCTTTTGGCTGTTCGACCTCCAGGAGAGCTGGAGTTCCGACTATCTCTGCCTTGTAATTCCCGGTTTGGTCTTTCACTACTATTTCTTCTGGCTGTTTCTTTGCCTGCACGCGTTGTAGTTTTTTCCGTTCTTCTTCCTTCTGAACGAGGAGGATTCGATTGATGTCCTTCAGTAGAGTTTCTTCGTTCACGCCTTGTTGATGGCTGAACCCTATCCCTACGGTCCTTTTCGCCGTAGCGAGCTTCACGTCTATCTTCTGTCCGTCTGCTGGAAACTGTCTCTTTATTTATTTTTTCACCACGGTGATCCCTTTCAGGTTTATTATCGTCCCGTCTTCTCGATCGAGTATTCTTTCCCTTGTAATTACCAGACCTTTGTTTGCTTTTGCTGCCGGCACTGTAATCATCACTTTGGGATTCACCTCTTTTGGCGTTCCCCAAGTTTTTCTTTTCTATTCTTAAATTGAGCTCTGTTTCAATCTGGTCCAACAAAGGCCTGTCTTTTGGTGAATAAAATGTTAGAGCCAGTCCTTCACTGCCTGCCCTGCCAGTACGGCCGATCCGATGGATGTAGCTTTCAGTATCCAGCGGGATGTCATAATTAAAAACATGTGTAACACCTTCTACATCAAGCCCCCTTGCGGCTACATCAGTAGCGATCAGATACTGGATCTTTGCCTCACGGAACTTTTTCATCACCTGCTCCCTCTTCGCCTGGGAGAGGTCTCCATGCAGCTCATCACAATTAAAATGGTTGGCTTTCAATGCGTCATTCAACTTGCTGACCCTTCTTTTTGTCCTGCAAAAAATGACTCCTAAAAATGGCTGATACAGTCTAAGTGACTCTATTAAATCATTTTGTTTTGCCCTGTCTGTCGTACTAATGGCAATTTGTTTGATGTTTTCCAGCGGTGCCTGGGTTTTCTCGACCTGGAGATATTCCGGCTTGTACATATGTTGTTTAGCGAGCCTTTTGATTTCATCTGGCATTGTCGCTGAAAATAGTAAGGTTTGCCTTGTTTTGGGCGTTTGTTTGATGATATCTTCAACCTCGTTCAGGAAACCAATGTGAAGCATTTGATCCGCTTCATCCAGTACGAGAAAAGCTGAATTTGAAAAATCAACCGTTCCCCTGCGGATATGGTCAAGTAATCTTCCGGGAGTCCCAATAACAATATGGATGTTTTTCTTTAGCTTTTTCAGCTGTGATTCGACATCCTGACCTCCATATACAGCAAGAACATTTATACCTTCATAACCTTCAATTAGTTTTTTGATTTCATGGGTAATCTGCAATGCAAGCTCCCTAGTAGGGGTGACAATCAATGCCTGTATATTTGGTTTCTCGATATCGATTTTCTCTAGGATCGGCAGCACAAAGGCAAAGGTTTTCCCTGTACCTGTCTGGGATTGTGCAATGACATCCTTGCCATCAAGCAATAAAGGTATTGCTTTTTCCTGGATTGTTGTAGGCTCCGAAATCCCCTGTTGGCTGAGCGTTTCTGCGAGTAGTTCTGATATGCCTAAAGATCTAAATTGATTCAAATTCAATCCCTGCTTTCTTTAATAGGCTGGTTTTTGACCAGCCATCCTTCTCATTATTGCTTTTTGCGAAGGAAAATATCAAGTGTAGCTTATTCATATTTTGATGAATAGTTTTCTGCTATACCATCTTCTGGCCACAGTGTAAAAATAAGAAAAAACTATATGCCATCATTAGGAAGGAAGAACTGTAACTTTAACCGAGCCTGCCCTAAGCGGTTTTTTCCTGACGCTTAATGGGTCAGGCTCTTTCTGATTGGGTAAAATAATAATATGTGGATTTTCACTTTTGCCTGTGGTACGATTTACTAATTGAAGAATAGGAAGTGATTATAAGTGATTAAGATTGAACTGCCAGCACCAGACGTAGTCATTACACGAAGCAAGCAATTAGGTGAAAAGGTTGAAGCGGTCATCAGCAGTGAATATGGTTTTACGGATTACCACCGGATCCCAAGGGATAAAGGCGGAATCATCATGTTCTTCGACGCAGACGATGAATTGATGTTTGTGGGGAAAGCGCGTAAGCTTAGGCCTCGAGTAAAAAAACATTTCGAGGACAATGTTTCCCCTATTAAAAACCATCGACATGAAGTGAACAAGATTGCTGTCATTACCGTCGTAGATCCTATAGACAGAGAAATTTATGAAACCTATGCAATCAACGTACTTAAAGCCAAGTATAATATTGATAAGGTATTTTATAAATAAAAGAGCCTGATTTCAGGCTCTTTTCATTACTTGGCTGTTTTCGTAAAGTTATTGTTAAAATCCTAAAGCCGATTTTAACGTAAATGTATCCACTTTGCAGGTCGGTATTAAGTTTGCATGCTTTTTTCACAGAAAAAGAGTCAACTTTGCGAAGAAAAATGGGTCCTTAAATCCTAATTTGTAGTCAATAGCAGCAAAGTTTGAGAAAAAAGCCTATTACTTAAACCACCCTTTTTCTTTTGATTGGGTGATTGCTTCAATCCTGTTGGTGACTTGAAGCTTATCCAGGATCGTTGAGATATAATTTCTTACAGTGCCGGTTGTAATACTTAGCTGTCCTGCGATTTCCTTTGTATTTTTCCCATCTGCAACAAGCTCAAGCACTTCCATTTCACGTTCAGTCAGTGGATTTTCTTCACTGTATACATCGTCCATAAGTTCTGGTGCGTACACGCGTCTCCCGCCCATCACGCTGCGGATCGAGCTTGCAAGCTCCTCAGACGGACTATCCTTCAGCAAATAGCCACTCACCCCTGCTTTTAAAGCGCGCTGGAAATATCCTGAACGGGCAAACGTCGTCAGGATGATCACCTTGCATCCCAGCCCTTTCAATTCCTCCGCTGCTTCCAGTCCAGTTTTTCCAGGCATTTCAATATCCATGACGCATACATCCGGGCTAAGCTCTTTTGCCAGCGCGACAGCTTCCTCTCCATTGCTCGCCTTGCCCACCACTTCCATATCATCCTCAAGACTCAACAGGGAGCCTAATGCCCCCAGCAGCATGCGCTGATCCTCTGCAATGACAATCCGAATCATATCAGGTCCTCCCTGTCAGTTTGTTTTAATACTTTTGGTATCTTAATCAGAAGAGTCGTACCTTCCTTAGAAAATATATCGAGGGTTCCATTCACGAACTCTAGGCGTTCTCTCATGCCATGAAGTCCACTGCCTTTATACATGTCCTCATCTGTGATATTTCCGACACCATTATCGCTAACTTCCGCAACCAGCTCCTTCTCTGTTTGCTTTATGGTGATGCTGCAGGTTGATGCTTTACTATGCTTGACTACGTTCGTAACTGCTTCCTTTAAACACATGCTCAGGATATTCTCTGACAGCAAGGATACATTGTTTAGATTGAATTCTTCTTCATCCCCGATAAACTTGATCTCAGCAGCCTTTAGCATTTGGCTGACATGTATTAATTCGTCGCGGACACGGATGCCCCTCATTTCGGCAACCATTTTTCTTACTTCATTAAGTGCGGTTCTCGCTGTCTGCTGGACATCCTTTAATTCTTCTTTTGCCAGATCTGGATCTTTATTGATTAATTTCCGTGCTAAGTCACTTTTAAGTCCTATCAGGGAAAGCTTTTGACCCAGGGTATCATGTAAGTCACGCGCAATCCTCTGTCGCTCCTCTATTTTAACCAAGTCTGAAATCCGCTTGTTGGCATCCTCCAGCTTCTCTTCTAGTTCTCCTCGTTCATTTCTGTTATGGATACTGAACGGAAGGAGTATGACACCGATCCACACAATCACGATAATCGGCAGCTGTCTTATGAAGAAGTCCTCCTTAAGGACAATTTCAAAGTTAATGACGATCGATGTCCCTATAAGATGGATGAAATATAGAACAAGGAATGGAATCCGGTCTTTGATATTCCCAATAAAATATGCGATGAAAAACGCGAAATATATGTAACTGAAAAGACTTGCCGATGCTATAGAAATTCCGATTAATATACAAGTCCATAGATATACTGTCCAGCCTTTTGAGACAAAGGCCACCCAGTATACGAGAAAGAACAATAAGGTCAGGATGATGCCGACTACTTTGCCAATCGTTGTTGGCAGCTGCCATATGAAGTAAAAAGGCAATATACCAAGGATTGTCCAAATGTATGGTGATATCCCCGTGCTTCTAAGTGAATTGAAAAACTTTTTTATCATATCAAAACCTCAGCTTCATTCTTAACTGCTTTTATTTTAACATAGGCTGTTTTCCGAAAAGAGTATTAACATAAGAATAATAGATCAGCTTACAAAAAATTACTCCCCTTATTCCAGGAAAGATTACGTCCTGATTAAGGGGAGTTTAGTTTATAGTTCAGGCTTAGTCTGAGGTGACAATTTGCTGCTTCGCTTATATGCTTTCATTTCCTTGAAGCTGATAAATTGCTTTTTACGCTCATCCCATAAGCGGAATTTCAGTGAAGTCAAGCTTGTAGAAAGTGTTATTGTCGGCACATTCTGCAAAGGCTTGGTATTTTTGTGGACTTCTTCAAGCTTATAATTGGGAACCCTCGGGCTTAAGTGGTGAACATGGTGGTAGCCGATGTTTCCAGTAATCCACTGGAGAACTTTAGGCAGCTGATAATACGAGCTTCCTTCGACCGCAGCCCTTACGTATTCCCAATCCTTATCAGCTTCGAAATAAGAATCTTCAAATGTATGCTGTACATAGAAAAGCCAGATGCCGAACATTCCTGCAATGAAGAAAATCGGACCTTCTACCATGATGAATGCTTTCCAGCCAATTGCCCAGATCAGAAGACCAGCAATTCCAAAAATCAACACATTCGTTAAATATGTGTTCAGGCGCTCTTTCATTCTTGCACCTTTCCTGTTAAAACGGTTCGTGATTAAAACAATATAAATCGGGCCCATTACGAACATTACAAATGGATTGCGGTACAATCTGTATGCAATCTTCTTAAACATCGGGGCAGCCATGTATTCATCAACTGTCAGTACCCATATGTCGCCTGTCCCACGCTTGTCCAAGTTGCTGCTTGTTGCGTGGTGGACAGAATGCTCATGCCCCCACTGGCTATAAGGGAACAAGGTCAAGACTCCAGTCAGCGTACCTACCACTTTATTGGCTGTACGGTTTTTGAAGAATGAGTGGTGAGTACAGTCATGAAAGATGATAAAGATCCTGATCATGAAACCAGCAGCGAGAACAGCGATCCCAAGTGTCAGTAAATACGAAATCTCAAGGCTTTGATAGGCCAGAAACCATAATACCAAAAATGGAACGACCGTATTGATTATTTGGATGATACTATCTTTAGTGTTAGAGCTTTCATAAGGGGCGACCTGTTTTCTAAGTTCTTTTGCATTGTGAGTTGCCATCTTGATATAAATTCCCCTTTCGGATTTGTTAGTTAACCAAATTATAAATAAGGGAAATGATTCTGTGCAGTAGCAGGTGTCATATATGACACATGATAAATGTCATGTGTCAATTAAACTCTCCCTCAAAACCTTGATATACCAAGGTTTATTTTTATGACCAGGTAATAACATTTGTTAATATTTTTTTGCGACGAGTAAATAACTTCCTAAATATCGGTGACTTTTTTTAAAAATAGCTAAACCCTCCTTCAATCATGCATCCTTTTTTCACCTGAAAAATTACCCGCCAATTTCAATTTTAAAACCAATAATTCACCGTGTTACACGTAAAACCCTAAATTTTCGAGCACTTTTGCGGCCTAATTGAATATTCGTCCAACCAATGGAAATTTGTGACTTCATTATTTGCATTCGCTAAAAGCTCATTCAATGCAGGAGGATATGGTTGCTTCCTCATATGCAGAGCAAGGTTCTTTAATAAGAGGCTGTAGTCCATTGACTCACATTGAGCCATCCACCTTAGAACCGTTTCACTTTTCATTGTTACAAGCGGATAAACATTTTCAATCAGATTCAGGATCTTAAGTGTGTCTTCCTTCGTCATATGCATGCTCCTTTTCATGGAAAATCCACAGTATTAGATTTTTTCCATGATTCCCAGAAAGATACATTGGTTTATGTTCAAAATAATCTTTTACCTGTAAAATTGTAAAAAAAGATGATGAAATGGGTGATATATTATGAAGACTGCTATTGTGACAGGCTGTTCGAGCGGTTTTGGTGAATTGATCGCCATCGAATTGGCTAAAACAGGTTATAACGTGATCGCCACGATGCGGAACCTCAAAAAACAAGACACTTTACTGAAACTGGCCGCTGCTGAAAGCGTGACAGATAAAATTACTGTTTTTCCACTGGATGTAACACAGCAACAATCAATCGAAGAATTAAAAATTTTTGTGGAATCCCTTGTTTCTGTAGATTTATTAGTAAATAATGCTGGTTATGCACAGGGCGGCTTTTGCGAGGAATTATCAGTGGAAGAGTATCGCAATCAATTCGAAACGAACTTTTTTGGCGTTATTGCTGTCACCCAGGCTATCCTGCCTTTCATGCGCAAGCAGAGATCAGGAAAAATCATAAATATGAGCAGTATAAGCGGGCGGTTTGGTTTCCCTGGACTGTCTGCCTATGTTGCATCAAAACATGCTCTTGAAGGATACAGTGAAAGCTTAAGGCTCGAACTCAAGCCATTTGGGGTTGAGGTTGTCCTTATCGAGCCGGGTTCCTACAGGACAAACATTTGGAAAAGTATCGAAAATGTATCAATGCCCAATGAGTCGCCATATGAGTTGCTGAAGGATTCTATAATGAAAAATTTAACAGCAGAGCAAGATTCTTATGGAGATCCACTCGATGTTGCCCGACTTGCAGCGATGATTGCTTCAAATGAAAGCCAACCAAACCTTAGGTATCCTATTGGAAAAGGTGTCAGGACCATGATTCAATTAAAAAACTATCTCCCTTGGAAAACAATCGAAAGAATCGTATTGAAAAAATTGAAGTGATAATGCACCCAGCGACTATGTTCATATTTTTAATGCTAGAGCTCTTCATAAGGCATGCTTAGATTTTATAATCATCCTTATAAGGACCGGTAATCCCGCATAAGGGTACGATTCTATCCTAATTGTACCCTTAGAGGGACAGGTTGCCCTGCATAAGGGTACGATTCCTCCCTAATTGTACCCTTATAGCGACCGATAACCATGCATAAGGGTACGATTCTACCCTAATTGTACCCTTATAGGGATCGATGACCCTGCATAAGGGTATGATTCGATCCTAATTGTACCCTTATAGCGACCGGTTGCCCTGCATAAGGGTACGATTCCTCCCTAATTGTACCCTTATAGAGACCGATAACCCTCCATAAGGGTACGATTCTATCCTAATTGTACCCTTATAGCGACCGATAACCCTCCATAAGGGTACGATTCTACCCTAATTGTACCCTTATAGGGACCGGTAACCCCGCATAAGGGTACGATTTGATCCTCAAATCCCCATACAAGAACCACCTCTGCTATTCCCCCACTTTCTGACTGCGCTCTTTTCATTGGAAAAGAGTTTTTTTCTGTTTTCATTCCAATACTGATGATCTGCGCATGAGCACAGAAAAAAATAAGGAATAACTTTGATATGTGTAAACAAAAATATTTACGTTCTGAAAAAAGGTTTTTTTTACCAACAGGGAGAAATTTATTAAGTCTGGAAGGAGAATAGATATGAATAATGGATTTTGGATAGTTAAAAAAGTAATTACGAAAGCACTTTACACCCTGGCCTTAATAGGAACATTCTTGCTCGGAATAGCCTTTCTGCTTTCTTTCACTTCTATATTTAATTTTGATAGAAAGCCCGGTGAACATTTAGCGATATCTTTTGAAGGATTTACACAGAGACTGCAAACAATCTTCACTCAATTAATGGATTTCAGTTTTAAAAGTGTCATAGATTTTATCAAAAACCCGAATGTTTTGGATGGTTTTATAAATTCGTATAAGGTTCTTGGCATGTCATTAGTTGCGATCATCATGCTGGGAAGCATTATTGGGTTCATCGTGATCTTATTACCTATTAGGTTAAGGAGAAGATTTCATCAATTTCCGGATTATTTTGAAGGACTTCCTGATCTTTTGTTCATTTTCATCATTAATATGCTGAACATCTACCTGTTGAAGGAATTTAACTTTAAAATTTTTCCAATGTATGGATTTGGATCATTTCAGCCTGTCGCTTTTCCTGTCATAGTTACATCTTTTCTGCCTGCAATCCTTTTTGGTTTATATTTAATCAAATGTATGGAAGAGGAAGAAATTGCCCATTACGTCCAGTTAGGATATTCCACAGGCTTATCCAGATTTTATTTATATTCTGTTTACATGCTGAGGAATATTCTGCCTGTTTTATCACTTAAATTCCGGGTCATCCTTTATATGCTGCTTTCCAACCTTATACTGGTTGAACATATGTACCATTACAAAACTACGCTTACAAACCAGATTCTTGACCAGGTATTCAGGGGAGAACATGTTTTACCGCTAATCTATGCAATCCTAATATTAATTCTCCCGGTAATCATGCTCGAGTTCCTTATCAATTTAATTGTTAAAGAGACTGTGATCAGGAAAAGAGGAGAATTCCAGTTATGAAATTACAAGCATATCGGAAAACCAAATTCAGCCTGGCGGTTTTACTGGCCTTATTGAGCGCAAGTATATTATATGATTATATCGGTCCGGAGGATTATCGTTCGATGCTTGACCAGCTATATGATGAAAACGGAAATGTCCTGGAAAATCCGCCGTATCCCCCTAGTAAAGACTATATCCTGGGTACTGACCGTGATGCGCGGGATAATTTGCTGTTAATACTGGATGGATTAAAATATACCATTGCGGCTGTATTTATAGTTTCTCTAGCAAGAGTAACCGCTGGTGCCACGTTGGGATTAATCACTGAAACCTGGACACCAGCCATTAAAGCTTTTGTTAAGGCATTTTTCCTGCCTTTTCATTATGTCCCTTTACTGCTGGTCGCTATAATTTTGATGGATGCTGTCATATTTCCTTTTAACGAGATTCCCGTTACCGTCAAAATCGAATACCAGTTGATTGTTTTATTCCTACTCGGGTTTCCGGCTGTATTTTTCTTCACAACAGATTTAGTCAAGGAGATCAGCACAAAATCATATGTGACTAGTTCAGCTTTATTAGGGGGAAGTAAATTTCATATTTTAAGAGTACAGATCCTGCCACACCTTAAACCGCATTTGATCCTGTTGTTTTTCCAGCAGGTATTACAAACTCTGCAAATATTGATAGGTTTGGCCCTGTTCCGGCTTTTTCTCGGCGGACGCCATGAGGAAAAGATATATAATACGTCTTATCCAAAGTCCATCACCAATGAGCTTGCAGGTCTCACAGGACAAAACTTCTGGACACTCAAAAATGCTCCATGGGTCGCCTTCAGTTCGTTGGGATTGATGCTAATTATTTTCATCCTTGTTATTGTGATCAAAAATGAAATAATCGCCAATATGGAAAGGCACACTGAACAATCAGGCATATCCTTTCCCAAAACTAAACAACAAGATATCAAGGCAGACGTTGATCAAATTACTCCAGCAAATTTCATTCCAATCAAACAAAAGGTGCTCGATCAATAATCGAGCACCTTTTTATCCTAGTTTGACATCGCTTTAGAATTAAAAATGTTACTAATCGGGTTAAGCAGCATAGCGCCAATTCCCTGAATGATGGTTTTAACGATTACCTGGCCTAAAATCGCTGCGGGAACAGCTTCCCACGGAAGGAAGTTTGCTCCGATCGGGCTTAAACCAATGATGACGAAGATGACTGAATCAAGCAGGCCCCCGACCAAACCGCTGTAGAATACTCTCCAGCTCATTGGAAGCTTAAGTCTTGTGTAAATTTCAGTATCGGTTGTCTCAGCAACAGCAAAGCTCAATGCCGAAGCAAAGACAATCGTAAGTGTATCTCCAAGAGCATAAGAAACGATAGCTGACAAAACGAGTGCCAATCCGATGAACATATAAGTTCTCGCACGGCCGTACTTATTCTGCACAATGTCACGGAAAATGAAGGTGGCCCCTATCAGCAATGTCCCCATCGGCACAATGAACATTCCAAATTGAAGCGGTGCAAGCGCCGCTGTAATCACATTGGCAGTAACGATTGAAATTAAATATAGAAAAATTCTCATGATTATTCCTCCTGGTAGTCTAAACCCCTCTTTTATTTCCCCAAACATAGACATGAAGCTGCGGAAGGACTCGTACATTGTTCATTTCTACGTCACACATAACCTTATTAATCAGCCATTCATACTTATCGACCAACGATGACATTAAGTTCACCTGGTCTTCTGTTGCAAGGTCATCATTTCCAACCTGTAAAAAGAACGCTAAGTCTGGATAACGCTGATGTACTAGTTTGGCAAATTCATAGTCAACTGCATCAAAAACAACTATTTTAAGGCTGGCGTTTTTTAAAGAGCCATTCTCTTTCAGACATTCTACAATTTGGTCCAAAACTTCAAAATCTGTTTCCATTCCTGAACTTGGCGGTTTTGGGGAGAGGGTCAGTGCGTCAATTTCCAAAAACCAATCCTGCCATTTGCTCCCCTGTGTCTCCAAGCAAATGCTAATCTGGTTTTCCTTTAGTAATTCAACAAGTCCAGATAGATTTTTAATGAGAGCAGGATTTCCACCTGAGATGGTGACATATGTAAAGCCATCTCCACCTAATGCTTTCAGTTCCCTCCAGACTTCATCAGCATCCATTTGTCTGACCAAGTCCTTTCCAGATCCATCCCATGTAAAGGATGAGTCACACCAGGCACAAGAATAGTCACACCCTGCTGTACGAACAAACATGGTCTTTTGTCCGATGACCATTCCCTCTCCCTGAATTGTCGGCCCGAAAATTTCCATCACGGGTATCTTAGTCAATCTCCATCCACTCCCTTCTTGCTTCAGCGTAGCTAGTGGGAGTTTCATAGAGTTTCACAAACTCGACCCTTGCACCGTGGTATAAATGCTGTCTATTGGCCAGGGCTTCTGCCATTTTTTCATAAATCCAAACTACCATGTTTTCAGCAGTTGTATTCATCGGCGGCAAAGTTTCATTCAAATATCGGTGATCTAGATATATTTCTATTTCTGATTTCCAAATCTCTTTTATGTCTCCAAAATCAATCATTAATCCGCGGTCATCGACAAAACCACTAAGGCCGAATATGACTTTATAAGTATGGCCGTGGAGATTTTTACATTTCCCCTCATATTCATGAAGGTGATGCGCAGCATCAAAAGTGAATTCCTTACTGACGAGCACACGTTTAGAATGGTATTTTAATTGTTCTCCCTTAATATCTTTATCTATTTTCTGAAGCTGGTCGACGATCCTGAATTCATACATCAAGAAACAACTCCTTCCAGGTACTCATCCAGCCCCTTTTTCCGCAACTTGCAGGCAGGGCAAATCCCACACCCATCTGCAATGATTCCGTTATAGCAAGTCAATGTCCTGTTCCGAACAAATTCAAAAGCGTCCAGTTCATCAGCCAGCTTCCATGTCTGTGCCTTGTTCAGCCACATTAATGGTGTATGGATGACAAAGTCCTGGTCCATTGATAGGTTAAGGGTTACATTCAATGACTTAATGAACACATCCCGGCAATCAGGGTAGCCGCTGAAGTCCGTTTCGCATACACCTGTTACGATGTGCTTAGCGTTCACTTGACTCGCAAGCACACCTGCAAAGGATAAGAACAATAAGTTCCTCCCTGGCACAAAGGTTGATGGCAGTTCTCCTTCTTCTCCATCCTTCACCTCGATATCACTCCTGGTAAGTGCATTAGGCGCCAGTTGGTTGAGCAGGCTCATATCGAGAACATGGTGTTTGATCCCAAGCTCGCTTGCGATGTCTTTTGCGCATAGAATTTCTGTACGGTGGCGCTGATTATAATCGAAAGTGACTGCTTCAACTTCTTTGAATTCCTTCATGGCCCAGAACAGGCAAGTCGTACTATCCTGTCCTCCGCTGAACACAACAACCGCTTTTTCATTTTTCATTAGAAAACTCCTTTACAACAGAAAAAACAGTACCACTAAGACAGCAGTACTGTTTTCCCTTAGTTTTTTTGAGAGGGTAGCTAGAACCTCTTCCGTCAAAACGGAATATGTAATTTTAACTTACTCATTTTATCACATATTTTATAAAAAGAAAGCCTGTATTATTCCATCACTTTTGTGATTTTACCAAATCCTGATGCCTGAACCTTAGTGCTGACCATTTTTCGTCCAAGGAGACATTGCTGACAGCTCTATAGTCAGACAAGTCTTGGACCAGCCTGAATAATACGTCTCGGTTAATGTCAGTTTTAACTTTTGAACTTTTCTTTGGGAAGGCGATCCAGAAGACAGCATCTTCCATCAGAGCAGAAAGGGCTTTTGGAAACCATGTCCTTACTTCCTCACTGTTGTTCGCGAACAATAGCAAAAATTCTTTTTTGCCGCTCTCATTGTCTGATTCTTCAATTAATGACTGGTATTCTGCAGGTGCGTTCATTATACCGGCAGACCCCTGCTTGTATCGCAGCTTTTTTAATAAATCATCCATTGCATCCACCCTGAAATTTAGTATTTGATCTGTTTTTAAACTGGTATTAACAGCCAAATCAACGTTAACTACAGCTTATTACAAGATATTTTAAATGGTCAAGTTCCCCAACAGGGCATCTTGCTCAATCGAAATTATTTTCAAGGAATAAAATGATTACAAGCACCTATTGTTTTCATACTAATAAAGGAGGATACAGATGGATATTGGAGCTTACTTTTCTAGAAGCCGTGATTTTTTTGACCGGCATACTCACGAATTCCAAGATTGCGATTATCCGGAATGCCAAAGTCATGATTCAGCTTTTTCCTGTGGATCATCTACAGATTTCCCATCATTTGATGAGCAGCTGGAATCAAGCTCGCATCATGGATATTGCCATAGCTATAAAGATGACTGTATACCGGTTATTTTCGACCGTCGTTATAATTTTGCTGATCGCGAGTTATGCAGCAGGCATTTCAGCGTCCGCTTGGGCGGGTTGCGGACCAAGATGGCAGCTGTACTGAGAAGGTATATCGGCTGCAAAGTGATCATTGGAGTTGATTGTGACAAGGGTAAAAAAATCCACGGGAGGATTTCCTTTGTTGGAACCGATTTTGTAGAGGTAGCTATCTATAAAACGGGCAAAGGCAGTAAAAAGAAATTTAGAATGATTCCATTTGACAATATCAACTGGTTTGAAATGGATGAAGGAAACAACGCCTGAGCAAAATGCTCAGGCGCTTTTAATTGTGAGTCAAGTTTTTTTCAGGTAGCAGAGCGATGTTAAAGGTATTTCTTTAACCTCCCCATTTTCACTGACCAGATCAATGTTTTCGTTTTCTAGCCCTGACAATAACCCTATTACCTTTTCAGAGTTTGTATAAATTGTTACTTTTTCATCTTTATATGTTTTAAGGTACATTGATAACTTAATCCTGAAAAAGATCTGAATCAGCTCGGGGTCATGAGCTACTGTTTCTCCAAAACTAAAGGTAAGATCCCTCCGGAAACATGGATTGATATCTAGTAAAGGAGCTTGGGGTCCAGGTGGGTGATACGGCTTTTTAGATAAAACCAGACAAATTTTATTGAAAGGTATAATGAATGTCTTCCTACTCTTCTGGAGTTGGACAAAATCACTGCCTACTAATTGTACAAATCCTTCCAGGAAATTTTTTCCTAACTTCTTCTTTTTATACCTATGCTTGCGCTTCTTCTTGGCAAGCCGTTTCTTTTTGTAACGCTTTTTCCTCTCTGTTTTCTTGTTTATTACCTCCTCAATTGGATCTGCTGGACTAGCTTCTGTATTGCTCTCATCATGATTCGAGCAGTTTAACTTAATCTTCACCATTTGCCCTGCCAGGCCATCAAATAATATCCTCCGGCCAAGTTCAGACTGTTCCTTTGATAGACCGAGATCCAATAGCATGCGATTGGCTCCATCAATTTTTTCTTCTAGTTCTTGCAACCGCCCTTCAGGCATACAAGATGTCGGAGAAGGGATTTTTGGAGTTTTGATGCGATCGGGACAACCGTCCGGGAAGCAAAAATCGTCTTCCGGAATGTTTGCTGAGGAGGAACTGCTTTCCATGATCTCATGGCTTGATGACTCCTCAACTGGAAGTTCAATCTTATGCCTTTTCTTCATTGTCCCACTCCCCTTCAACTTCCTCAAGACGCGGCAGGTTTTCCTGCGAATCCTTATGAACCCGGAATATTCCCCACATCCCCAATTCTATGTCCCAGCGAATATTGCCGGACCGGTACAAGTAATCCCCTGGGAAATTGAATACTCCTCCTGCTCCTCCAATCAAGCGCAAATCATCAGTATGGCCCGTAACCATATGGCCTAAAAAAGACTGAATCCTAGAATCAAGATCCTTGCTGTCAAATTTCCAATAATGTCCGTGAAGGTGGAATGTATGAGCTCTTCGCCTTTCTGCTGGAGTCGTAATCCGAATTACCACGGGTTCACTAGGATAAGCCTCGAATAAAGGTGTCGCTGGGTCCCCGAAAATTTCTGATGAAAAAAGCTCGTGCATAACCGGGTGTTCCTTATAACGATTGATCAGTCTTTCACTCCGGTAGTTAAAACCCCTTGATCCATAATCGTACGTATCGACTTCTTCGAGCTCTTCAGTATCAGGTACCACCCCATCCATCGGATCAATAATCACTTTTCCATCTTTGTCCTCCAGCCTTACACCATCATGTAAAATGAGGACAAATTCTCTTGTTGCAGGAAGCAAGGGGTGATGAAGAATCACATTTTCCCCTGTCATTGTTTTTTCCAGGCTGTATGAATCCAGGTAATTTGTAAATCTGGATTCGGCAATGAACGCACCGAAGGTACCAAACGACCGGTGATTTCGCAGATCGGCCATGTCCCACATCGAACACATGCCGAACTGGCCATCGACAAACCATCTATAAGTGATCGTTTCCCCTGGACCGACAGTTTGGTCAGGGTTGTAACCAACTGTATCTCCACTGGATGTTTTAACGTCATAATTCAGCAGGCTTGTATGAAGAGATATCCTTAATGAAGGAGGATAAAAAGATTGTTCTTTTACCGGCGGGTAAGGATGGATTCCATCTTGAAATGGAAAGAGCTCTTTCTTCAGTTCACTTGTCAGGGTGACTTCTACAAGGTCACCGACATTAGCCCTTAAGATTAGTGGCACAGGATTCTTTTTGCCAGAGAGAATGTCTTCTACATCCTCCTTTAAAGCGAAAATAATACCATATGGGTCATGATCGCCATATGAGTTATATTGGATTGGTGTCTGGAAGGCGACTACCTCGAACTTCTTGACAGGTGAGCCCTGGTAAGCCCCCGGAGGCAGACTGGCAAGTGGATTTGCTTTTTCAGGCGGTTTCCCTGTTGGCTTTGGAGTTTCAGCGGATCCTTCCGGCAGGGCTTCTCGGTCAGTCAAGACGATTAAATCTTCCATTCTTCCCTTATACGCACGGATCAAACCCCATGTACCAAGCCATACATCCTCCTCATCCTCAAAGGCCCAAAGATAATCACCGGATGCTGGGATCTCAGTCTCAAAAGTGAAGGACTCAGAGATTCCGATATGCTGCTGCGCTTTCATGGATGATCCCAAATCCGGGCGCTCTTCTTTCCATCTCAGCCCATGGATATTGAAGCTGTGAGATTCTTCATGCGCTCCCTGCAACAGCCTGATCCTGATTGGGTCGCCTTCATAAGCCCTCAGTATCGGGGTAACAGGATCACCGTGAACATAGGAACTGAAGGAATATGCAGGGTCACAATCCTCACCTAGCCTGAACTTTAAAGGTTCACATTTAAAATTGACTCCAAAGACACCTGGGTCATCCTCTGAACCAGGATATTCCGGCGGCTGGATTGGACGGCCGTTTTTATCGAATAAAAGGGCAAAATCATGGCCGAAAAGTGTCTGGTCACGGTAATCCGGGATTAACGGGTGTTCGACGGAAATCTGGGTACCATGGTCCACCTCGTCACCAGTTCTCGAATCAAGGAATTTTGAAAATCTTGGCTGTATCACGCCTGCACCAAAAACTCCATGCTGCTGGTGAGAGTTTGCAAATAGATGGTCATGGAAGAAAAACGCTTTTAATTCGGTTTCCGCATACCACTCATAGCGAATGGTCTGGCCAGGAAGAACAGCACTGTCATAATTCCATCCTACATTTCCTCCATCGCAGGCAAGGACATCAAATTTTACAAAGTGAATGTGAAAACCATTTTCATACGTCCTTGTCACCAGCTGGAATGCATCGCCATCTAAAATATGCGGCATGCGATTAGTATAATTCATCCGTATACATGTACCTGCAGGGACATGGAATACAAGCGGCTCAGGCTCTTTTTTCCCTGAAAGGATATCATCCAGGTCTTCATCCATCACATAAAATCTTGCTTTAGGGTCATGCCAGCCCTGTTTGTTATATACGACTGGCATTTCAATAGCAGAAACATTAAATTCAACTACCACCGGGTCCTGGTCTAGGCAAGGGTCAACGAAAACGGCTCCTGGACGTGGATTTTCAATCGCTGCATTCCGTTCCAGTTCAGTCATCTCCCGGCCTCCAACAATGCCCAGAGGCGGCCTTGGTGCTTTGTAGCCGACTTTTCCCGGAATGAAATTAGGGAATCCTGGTTTTTCAGGTGTTGGCTTTGGCGGTTCAGGACGGTCTGGCAATGGCATTAAGGCCTTAATTCGGACTCCATTCGGATAACACTGGCTTCCATCCTGCAGAGTATCAAAAACCCTGTTCATTCCCCACATGCCTATGCCGAAGTGCGGATACAAATGGCAGTGGATAATGGAGTCACCGATGGCGCCATGCAGGCTTCCGAGTCCATAGAGCGGCTGAATCGAATAGTGGGTTTGAGGGCTTATGGATTGGGCATCAAGAATTTCTGCATTAATATTACTTGAATCACCGAGCCATTGATGGACATGGTAGTGAAAAACATGAGTTTCTTTTACACCGCCATGAATCAGCCTGATGACTGCAGGATCCCCCACATAACCCCTTAGTATCGGAGTGGCCGGATCACCAAACACCCATGAGTCATGATGAACTTCTTCTGAATCACAATCAGGGCATACAACTCCTGCCTCCATCAGCCTTTTCCGGTTCGTCATAGGTTCATAGCGAAGATTCACTCCATGAAAGGATTCTGCTTCCTGGTTTGTCATTGGGTTCAAGGGACGTTCCCCCGTAAGATCCCTAATTTCCATTTCGTCATTGAAGAACCATGCGTACTCCCTGAAAGATGGCAGAAAAGGATGATGTATATCAGCATACACACCGCTATTAATTGGACCGCCAGTAACAGGATCAGTCCAGCTAGAGCCCCTTTTTTGGACAAGCAGTGCTCCGAATAACCCTTGGACACTTGATCCTTGTTCGGTGCTTGAAACATTTCCAAGGTCGGTGAAGAAGCAGATACCTTCCTGATTGACATTAAGCCTGTAAAGAATTTCTCCGCCAGGTTCTACCGTTGTATCCGGGTTATATCCGGCATCCGCTCCATCGGAACTGAGCACACTGTAATCAGCTTCCTGAAAGTGCATTCCTGCTGAAAAAGAAAGCTGATTTTCAAAAAGTATTTCAACTATATCCCCCTCATTTGCGCGAATAGCCAGCGGTTGAACGAGATCAATTGGCTTATAAGGATTCTTTCTCACGCGGTCTTTAAGCTTTGACTCATTTTCCTTCAAGACATATATTCTGCCATTAGGATTATGGTCCCCGAACGTATTAACTACGATCCTCGTTGAAATTCCGACAACATGAAATTTTCGTAACATGTATTTCCCCCCTTCATAGGAATCTAATAGTCTTCAAGCTTCGGTATTTTAGGTGCTCCAGGCCTTTCAATATAGAAAACTTCAATATTATGAATGTGAATGTACCATTCGCGGTTTTCTAATTGAGCAAAGTGCGTGGTCTCAACATCGATCATAACCGTATCACCGATCAATTCCTTGATTATGCCAACGAACATATATGGATAGGATGGAGAAATCACAAGCGTTTTGTGGCCAATTCCATTTCTGAAGTGTTCCAAAATGGCTGAGTCATGAATTTCATTTACATCTGTCATTTTTGAGTAATCTGTGGACATAGGAAACAACGCCTCCATTACTTGTATGTTTAAACTAACGGAATTCTCATCGAACAATCGACGTCTGTTGTGAAATGAGCAATTTTTTCAAAAGGAATGGATAACGGGATTGGGAACTTATGAAACGGTGCATTCAAAATTTTGATTGTTACGGGAGAAAGTGTTAAATGTCCAGGTTCAACCTCGGCTACCTTTCCGCAAAAAATTGGCCTGAAGGTTTGCCCTAATATATTTAATTGTGATGATTCCGTAATAATCAGGATTTGTTTGCCCATATGCTTGTTAAAAAAATCAAATAATGGGTCATTGACACTAGCGACCTTAGAAGCAGCCGATAATGATTTTAATGGCGAGTCATGCATGTTTTGTCACCCTTTCTCGTAAATAAAACTTCTGCAATTTATGTCTTAACGAAACATACTCTTGATCATGTTCTTCCCCAACAACAGGATCTGGATAAAAAGGCGGGCAGAACGAATATGTGTTACATCCGTGAAGGCAATTTCCCTTTCTGAGCCAAAAGATTGTAATAAGATAAAGTCCTCAGTAACCGAAGCGATCTTCCCGATTACTGTTTCATCAGCTAAAACCACCTTAACCCACACTCCTTGCCATCTATGAAGGTTGCCCTTTAGTGACTCTTCGAAGAATTGCTGAATTAAAACATCTCGATTGGCAACTGTTTCACCAAAATTGGTAGTCAGTTTTCGTTTTAAGTCATTATCATATATGAAATTTTGATGGGCATTTTCATATGTCGGCACTCCAGCTGGAGAATTTGCTGATAATATCGTTTTATACGGGATCCAAATCCGATCCTTTAAGTTCGTCAGTATGACAAAATCTCTACCGATGGCATTCACCTTACCGGAGATTTCCTGTGTATTATCTTGATGGTCAATATAGACTATAACTTCCTGATTCCGCTTCATCTTAAAAAACTTCTTTAAAATCAATGGTTTTTTAAATTCAGGAACAGCATTCGCCAGTGTGTGAAGATTTTTTTGTTCCAGGTATTCGGCAATGATTTTATTCTCTTCTAATGGTGTTGCACTTGGTGGAGAGGTGATTTGATTTCCGACTTCGTGAATAGGATCAACCTGCCTGACTTCATTCCTTCTGTTCTCTAACAAATTTTTCAAATAAACCGAATGACGCATACCTGTTCTCAACGAATTGCCCCCTTCGAAGAAAAGCGCAAGCGCCTAGGTCAGCCCCGACACGCGCTGGAGGGCCTGACAGTGAAGTCGTTCGTTGACTTCATTGGCAGGACCGAAGCGTCTCGAG
>ENA-ORXC01000590-ORXC01000590.1-marine-metagenome-genome-assembly--contig:-NODE-590-length-24818-cov-69.518653_pt1 | contig 24818 bp, 23 predicted proteins | sample MGYA00237865_ERZ511478 | MGnify/ENA metagenome assembly ERZ511478
AAACAAAAATACAAAATCTCCATCTCCTACTCAGACCTATTTAATTACAAAGTGTATTTTTGAACCTATGCATATAATGTATTCTTTATTAATGAAGTTAGTCCAGGCTGTATTACCGCTTGCTGGAAATTTTAATAAAAAGCTTCAAAAGTCTATTACAGGTAGAAAGGATACTATCAAGATTTTAAATGCGGAGCTCAAAACCGGCAAAAACACGTTGTGGATGCACGCCGCTTCTCTAGGAGAATATGAGCAGGGTGTACCTATATTAAAGGCCCTTACTGAGCACTATCCAGACCACCAGTGGGTGATAAGCTTCTTCTCTCCCTCTGGATATGAAATAAAGAAAAATAACGCTTTCGCGAAAGCGACCATCTACCTACCACTAGACACCACATCAAACGTTTGTACCTACTTAGATACCATAAAACCAGAGGCAGTTTTTTTTGTTAAATATGAATTCTGGCCTAACTACCTAAGAGAGCTACAAAGCCGAAAGATTAGAACCTTTTTGATTTCTGGGGTCTTTAGAGAAAGTCAGCCTTTTTTTAAACCTTATGGAAAATGGATGATCAAATCACTAGAGAGTTTTGAGCATTTCTTTTTGCAAGATCAAAACTCTGCCGAAGCTTTAGAAAAGCTAGGATTTCAAAATTATACAATAAGTGGAGATACTCGCTTTGACAGAGTGAGCCAGCAGCTTACAATGGATAATACGCTTGATTTTATCTCAAAATTTAAGAATGATAATCTCTGCGTGGTATGCGGAAGTACTTGGCCAGAAGATGATAAACTAATTATAGACTACATAAACAATCACCAAGGCAAGGCGAAATTTATTATCGCTCCACACGAGATTAAAGAAGAGAAAATATCAGCATTTATAGGAGCTTGTACCGCTAGAGTCGCTCGTTACTCTACAATGGATGTAAATACTTTAAAAGATTATGATGTACTTATAGTTGATACGATAGGGCTTCTTACTAAAATCTATAGTTATGCAGATGTAGCTTATGTAGGCGGTGCTATGGGGAATACGGGATTACATAATATTTTAGAACCGGCGACCTTTGGAGTGCCTATTCTTATAGGGCCTCATTTTGACAAATTTCCCGAGGCAAAAATACTCCAGCAGCTTGCTGGATTATATGCGGTGGCGAGTCAAGATCAATTTGACGAGCGACTTAATAAACTACTCAATGATGATAAGTTTAGAGCACAGACGGGTATGATCGCAGGGCATTTTGTAAATAGTAATACTGGGGCCACGCGAGCTGTAATAGATTATCTCAAAGAGAGTAATTAAGGAAGCACAGATACGGCTTCTCTCAAGTATCTTCTAAAAGGTAGCATCTCTTTATACATTTCAATAAGTAGTGCGTCAAAATCTTTTGATAAAACTTGCTTTCGCGAAAGCGTAGTCTCCACCGCAAATGTTTTATATCTAAGTAAGTCAATATGTGGGTGGTCCTTAGAAAAACCCTTTGGTGCGGTTTTTAGTTTATCTTGATCCCATAATTTGCCAAAGGTTTTTATAAAACTTGGTTTTTCTAGTATAGCTTTGAGTTCTTCGCCGTTATAATCTATCGCATCGCGTATGCTATCTAGTATTTCTTTTTTAGGCTTCCAGTAACCACCGGCTACAAGATTGTGTTTAAGACCTATCTCTATATAAAAATCCCCTTGTTTAGTTCTTTGATCCAGTCCTGCGCCTATATGGTCTTTATAAATAGGCTTATTAGGGTGAAACATTAGATTGTTATTGATACGGTTTATAGCTTTTTTACCAGGCGTGTCGAAATACGCTCCATCTACTTCCGCCAGCTTCGCATTAAGTTTGTTGAGCCAGTTTATATGGTTGTCTCTAATATGATGATACTCTTTGCGATGAGCGTCCATCCACTCTTTGGAGTTGTTTTGTTGAAGTTTTTCGAGAAAGTCGTAGGTATCTTGAAAGTTCATTTTTACTTTAAAATTAACAGTTTTAGGTTATATAGTAAGTATGAGGGGCAAATGTTAACGTAACTTTAGAGCTTATTGGTAAAGCTTTGTGCGTGAAGCCTTATTAATCAATCTACATTTGTAGTACACTAAACCAATATGATTATGAAAACATTAAAAATAGGAGCAATTGCTCTAGGTATTATGGCTGTATCATTAACCTCTTGTAAAGAAAAGAAAACAGAGGCAGAGCAGGCTATAGAAGAAGCAAAAGAAAATGCCGTTGAGATAAAGGAAAAAAATACAGACGACGGTTATAAATTAAAAACAGAAAATGCAAACGGTTCTGAGACCAAAGTAAAGGTAGATGAAGATGGCGCTGTTAAGATAAAGACAGACCATTAATCTGTTTTATAACAACACGTAAAAAGGATAATACAAGTGATTGTATTATCCTTTTTTTTATGCTTTAAATTCTGTCATTTGTGCTTTGAGTTCAAGCATAGACTGTTGTAGTTCTTTAAGTAAATTGTTGCTACTACCTTCATCTAGATTAAAAGTGAGCTTACTATTTACTTGCCATATTTCTTGTATATCACTTACAGCTACCTCATAAGGTGCATACTCCTCATTAATAGAAATGAGTAGTACTCTGGATGAATCTGGAAGCTTCTGCAATTTTTTAACTACAACAGCATCCTGCATTACAATGACATATACTTTATTATCACTAGCATACTCAAGACTTTCTACACCCTTTGCAAGTACCCAGTCTTCTGGTCTAAAATTAGGCAGCATACTATCACCTTCTACTTGAAAACCTCTGTAAGTGGCATTACGGTATTGAGGAATAGGGAAGTCAAAAGCAGGTAGGTTTTGATACCACTCTACATCTGCTATATTATTTGGGTAACCAGCTGCTGCTTTTTGATTTACTAGTACCATATTCTCTTTATCTTCCTTGTCTACAATGACAACTTTAGGACTTATATCTCCCTTATCTGGGTTAAGATATTTCTGGTTACTATACCCATATATCCATAAAGGGTTTATTTGAAATAAACGCAAGAGCTCAGTAATAACTTGCCCAGATAGTTTAGTTCGACCGCGTTCAATATCTGCAGTGCTGTTTTTTATGCCTAATTTTTCGGCAAACTCTGCTTGTGTGAAGTCGTGATCTTCTCGTATTTCTTTAAATCTGCGTATCTCAGAAGGTAAGTCGTTTGTTCCCATACGGTAAATGTATGAAAATTAGGAATAATTCCAAATTTTATTTATTTATCATAAAAACATCTAATTCAGCACTTTGAACGTATAATGAACATAACATTTTAAAAACAAAAGTTGTAAGTAGCTATTAATCGGTTATTTTGTGTTTTTTATCGGTTTAAGATTACAGTTAAAATCAATAATTGATGATTAAATGTGAAATTATGTTAAATTTGCACCTCACAACTATCTAAACAATTTTGTATTATGAAAAAATTATTATTAAATGTTGCTGCATTAGCACTTATCGTAGGAGCAGTTTCTTGTAGAGAAGTACAAGAAAAAGCAAATGAAGCTGGAAACGCTGTTGAAAATGCTGCAAACGATGCTGCAAACGCAACTGGTGATGCTGTAAACAGTGCTGGTGATGCTCTTGAGAGCGCTGGTAACTCTGTAAAAGATGCTGCAAATGACGCTGCAAACGCTGCTGGAGATGCTGTAGATGCAACAGGAAACGCTATCGAAAACGCTGCAGATGCAACAGTAGAAGGAGCAAAAGATGCTGCAAATGCAACTAAGGACGCTGCAAACAACGCTATTGATGCAACTAAAGATGCTGCAAACAATGCTGTAGACGCAACTAAAGACGCTGCAAACAATGCTGCAAATGCTACTAAAGATGCTGCAAATGGAGCTGTAGATAAAGTAAAGAAGGCAACAGGTCACTAAGAAGATCTTTAACCATCATATATTAAAAAACCAGCCTTGTGGCTGGTTTTTTTTATGCTCTAAAATAAATAGAATCTATTCAGGTAAAACTGCGCCGCTTGCAGCTACATCTCTATTTATTTTTCTCATAAGTCCTTGTAACACTTTACCAGGCCCTACTTCTATAAATTCTGTACCTCCATCTGCAATCATTTGCTGTATGGTTTGTGTCCATCTTACTGGAGCGGTAAGTTGTGCTATTAAGTTTGCCTGTATTTGGCTAGCATCTGTAATAGCAGTTGCTGTTACATTTTGATATATAGGGCAAACAGGGTTTTTAAAACTTGTTGCCTCTATAGCTGCCGCTAGTTCTTCTCTAGCTGGCTCCATCATAGGTGAGTGAAAAGCTCCTCCTACTGGAAGCACAAGCGCTCTACGAGCACCTTTTTCTTTCATAGTCTCACAAGCTTTATTTATGGCCTCTATCTCTCCAGATATTACAAGCTGGCCTGGGCAATTATAATTTGCCGCTACCACAACTCCAGGCGTTTGCTCACACACTTCTTCTACCACGGCGTCTTCTAGGCCTAATACGGCTGCCATAGTAGATGGCTGTATCTCACAAGCTTTTTGCATAGCTTGGGCGCGCTGGCTCACAAGCTTTAATCCATCTTCAAAACTTAATGCGCCACTTGCTACTAGGGCAGAAAATTCTCCCAGTGAGTGACCAGCAACCATTGCCGGTGCAAAATCTGTCATTACAGATTTAAGTGCTATAGAATGTATAAAGATAGCAGGCTGTGTTACTTTAGTTTCTTTAAGATCCTCTGCAGATCCTTCAAACATTACATCAGTAATATTAAAACCTAAAATATCATTTGCCTTTAAAAAAAGATCTTGAGCATCTGGGTATTTTTCAAAAATGTCTAATCCCATTCCTGAGAACTGAGCACCTTGACCCGGAAATATATATGCTTTCATAAGTTTATGTTCGTTAGTAGGTGCAAAAGTACAAAATGAGAGAGACTCAATGAGGAGATATACGCTTTCGCGAAAGCGTACTCAAAACTACGTATAAGTTCTTTGCTCTACTTTCTCTTCCAGCTTTGAAAAGTAAAGCCGCTTTTGTGTTTATCGTCTACATCGTGAAAGGTACTGTTTACAAGTTCCCACTCACTCTCTGGTATTTCTGGAAAAAACGCATCTGCCGCATACTCGTTATGTACTCTGGTAAGTTCTATATGGGTGGCATATGGCATACCTAGTTTATAAATCTCGCCACCGCCTATAATAAATGTGTGAGCCTCTTGCTTGCAAAATGCCAGCGCATCTTCTAGAGAATGTACAACGGTAGCACCTGGTGCGTTGTATTGCTTATCTCTTGTAATGACTACGTGTGTTCTGTTAGGTAGCGGTTTTGGAAAAGACTCCCAGGTTTTACGTCCCATAATAATATGGTGACCTGTGGTGAGTTTTTTAAAATGACGAAAATCATCTGGAAGATGCCAGGGTATATCGCCATTTTTACCCAGTGCATTATTTTCGGCAGCAGCTGCTATCATTGTTATCATAGGGGAGTATTCTGGTTGTCTAGTGAGGTGTTTGGGTCTGTTAAGATTGGACTTTTTTTTTCTGGTAAAGGGTGCGATACTTGCACACCTTCTTCTAGCTCTGCGATGCGTAGTTTTTGTTTGGCTACGAGTCTGTCTAGGTGTTTTTGTTCCCACTCCTTATTCATAAACTTACTCATTACAATGACGTTTATGAGATGAATGAGAAAGAAGAATGTCCATATAAGAATGGCCCATACAAACCAAGGAGTCTCAAAAGGTTTAAACTCTTCACCCACATTGAGCACTTGATTAATTACAATAAGAAGTATTGCTCCTGCTAGAAAAGCTACAAAGTGCCTGTAGAGGTTTTTCTTTTGCCTTACGCGAGCTTGAGCGTTTTCTATAAGTTCTTTTTGAACTGGATCTATAGATGTTGTTGTTTTCTTTGAGAATAGTGCCATAAAATGCGACCTTTATATAATCATATAAAATTAGCCTTTTAGAACGTCATTTTAAAAATAGCTTATGAAAAATTTTGCCAAACTCTTCCCAATCCTAAGCCAGTATACCTATCTCAATACGCCATCTTCTGGTTTACTATCTGTGCCAGTAATGGAGTGGAGGCAAGAACACGATCTTGATTTTCTCGTACAAGGTAGCTTGCTTAAAGAAAATCAAGGTAAGATACTAGGAAGTGTGCGTGAGAAGGTAGGCAAGCTTTTTTCTTGCGAGGCAAATAGAGTAGCCCTTGTTCCTAATTTTTCATACGGTTTTAATACACTACTTGAAGGTATAAAAACACACAAAAAGGTACTGTTGCTAGAAGGAGATTACCCATCTATAAACTGGCCTTTTGAGAGTAGAGATTTTGATATTAAGTACACCCAGATTAGTTCTAATCTTGAAGAGGTCGTTGCAGAAGCTTTTAAGAAAGATACGCCAGATATTTTTGCATTCTCACTTGTGCAGTGGCTGGATGGGTTAAAAATAAACCAAGGGTTTCTTAAAGATTTAAAAGCGCTATATCCTGATACATTATTTCTTGCAGATGCTACACAGTACGTAGGTACAGAGGTGTTTGATTTTGATAACTCTGCACTAGATGCTATAGGTGCGAGTACCTATAAGTGGATGAATGCTGGGTACGGTAATGGCTTTTTCTTGTTTAAAGAAAGTATTGTAGACCGTGTTGCTCCTAGCACAACGGGTTTTAATTCTGTACAAGGTAAGTATAAGCCTCAAGAAGGTAATTTTTTAGGCCGTTTTGAGCCGGGACACCAAGACACGCTCAATTATGGAAGCCTAGGTGTAGCAATAGATGTTATAAATCAACTTGGTATGAGTGTTATAGATAAGAGAATTAAGGATATAAATCTCAAGGCCAAAGAGATGTTTTTAGAAAATGGACTTCTTTCAAAAGCAATTGCAGAGCGCGAGAGTCACGGTACATTTTTTAATATAAAAGGAGACGACCAAACTATAATAAAACTAAAAAACCAAGATATACTTACGATGGTGCGAGGTGAAGGCGTGCGGGTAGGTTTTCATTACTTTAATACAGAAGATGATCTAGCACATTTACTAGAAGTTATTAAGTCATAATCCCTTTGTTTTGTGGTTTTTACTGTAAATTTTATGTGAGTGAGGTGTTAATTAATCGCCATATTATCAATTTATGATGTCTGCAAACGTTTTCGATTTACTAGATATCAATTTTAAGAGGTGCAATATTATTAAATCGTGAATAATGCACTCAATAGTCTGATTATCTGTTTTTTATAGTGTTCTAGTCCTATCTTTGTACTTTATCAAAAACAAAGAATTATGGCGCTTACTAAGAAATTTTTAAAAACAAAGCCTGTTTGTAAAGTAACCTTTGCGATTGCTGCTTCAGAGGCAGATACGGTTGCCGTAGCAGGTGATTTTAATAACTGGGATACCACAACACCTCTTAAAAAACTTAAGAATGGAACCTTTAAAGGAACTTTTGATATCCCTACAGAAAAGTCATACGAGTTTAAATATGTAGTAGATGGAGAGTGGGTAAATGAAGAAGCTGCAGATGGTTACCAATGGAATGATTATGCCGCTGCCGAAAACAGTGTCTTAGAATTATAATAGCAAGTTTTCCCCCAACTTATAGTGCAAAAAGCCATTTTCGGTTAGAAAATGGCTTTTTTTACATTACAGAAATATAGAATTACTCTACTACCTCGACACCACGCCAGAAGGCAACCCTATTCTCTATACTTTTTGCTAGCTCACTTACTTCTGGATAATACCAAGCGGCATCAGTATTTTCTTTACCATTTACCTCTATAGAGTAATATGATGCCTTCCCTTTCCACGGGCAGGTACTTTGTAAATCACTAGATTTAAAATATTCTTTCTTTATAGCCTCGTGCGGAAAATAGTGATTGTTTTCTATCACTATCGTATCATCACTTTCTGCTATTACTTCGTTGTTCCATATTGCTTTCATAATTCTTTTTTTTTAATGTTGTTACGCTTTCGCGAAAGCGTACTCTTATTTCTTTTCAAATAAATAGTTCTTGTAATATCCCTTACTATCTGCAAAGTCGTTTATAATATTAAGCCCAGACTCATTTGCAAGCCACTCTACAATGCTGTCGTCATACTTCTGGCTTATCTCTGTATGTATGGTCTCCCAGGCATTAAAGTGTACATCAAGATCTAGAGCGTTAATACGTACATCTTGATCTTGCTTACTCACGAGATAGCTCTTTGCAGTTCCTGTTTCTGGGTCGTAAACCTCCCAGTGTTTAAACTGGTCTGGATTAAAAGTACCATCCATCTCATCATTAATGCGGTGCAGTAGGTTTTTATTAAAAGCAGCGGTAATACCTTCTGGGTCATTATAAGCATCAAGTATCACCTGCGGATTCTTTTTCTGGTCAAACCCCATAAAAAGTAAATCTCCCTCGCTCATTGCTTTTTTAATATTTGATAAAAAGTCTATAGCCTGTGGGTGTAAAAGGTTCCCTATGTTTGAGCCTAGTACTACAATTACTTTTTTACGAGAGTTGTAATTTGCTAGCCCTTCTAGCACGTCAAAGTAGGTGCCCTGTTGTGGTTTTATATCTACCTGTGGTAAATCGATATTCATACTTTCTTCCAGACCGTCTAGCGCATTCTGACTGATGTCTATAGGGAGATAAGTAAAAGTGTCTCCGCGAGTTACTAGGTGTTCTAGTAAAATCTTTGTTTTCTTCCCGTCACCAGCCCCTAGTTCTATAAGCTCAAAACCGCTTTTACTGCTAAAAGCTTGTGCAATGGCAGTTTTATGTGTTTCAAAAATTTCATACTCACAATCTGTGAGGTAGTAGCTAGGCATTGCCATAATATCTTGAAAGAGCTTGTCTCCCTTCTTATCATATATAAATTTTGAAGAAAGATATTTTGGAAATGCCGTAAGCCCTTCTTCAACTTCTTTATGAAATGCGGTTGATATAGTTGGTTTAGTTTGTGTCATATATGTAATGGTCGTGTAGTATGGTAATAACTTACTATTATTTTGCTAGGCGTAGTCCTGTAAATTGCCATCGCAGTCCTGTTTGAAAAAAGTTACGATAGGTGTGTCGTGTATGTTTACTAGATGTTGCTACAGAGCCACCTCTTAAGACCTTCTGGTTTACCATAAACTTACCATTATATTCTCCCAGCGCTCCCTCTTCTTTTTTATAGCCAGGGTAGGGTAGGTATGCACTCTCTGTCCACTCCCAGCGGTCTCCCCAGTCTAGATGTTTACTTGCTACTTCCCACTCAAATTCTGTAGGTAAGCGTAGACCTTTGTATTGTGCATAGGCAAATGCCTCGTAGTATGAGATATGAGCTAGAGAGGCACTCTCGTCTATTTCTTGTAAGCCTTTTTCTAGTGTGTAGTGATACCATTTATCTCCTACTTTATGCCAGTACATAGGGCATTCTATATTGTTTTTTTGAACCCAGTCCCAGCCTTCGGCGTGCCAGAGCAATGTTTTATTATATCCTCCAGCTTCTATAAAAGCTATCCACTCACCGTTTGTTACAAGAGTATTAGATATTGCATAGTCGTGTAGATATACTTTATGACGACCCAGCTCATTATCATAGCAAAACTCTGTAGTGTTATGTCCTATTTCATACACACCTTCGGTTATATGAGTCCATTGTGATTGTGGGGTTTCTTTTACGCTTTCGCGAAAGCTAATATCTCCTCCATAAACAGGCATAAGTGGGTTGTTGCCTAGTATATATTTTATATCTGTAGCGAGTAGCTCTTGATGTTGTTTCTCGTGATGTATGCCTATGGTAAGTAACTTAGTCACCTCTGCCGAAACGTCTCCTTCTAGAAGATCTTTAAGAGCCTCTGTTACATATTTTCTGTAAGCATATACTTGGTCTACAGTGGGTCTTGATAGATTACCTCTGTCTGTGCGCACAACGCGCTTACCTATACTCTCATAATAGCTATTAAAAACAAAAGCAAAGTCATCGCTAAAAAGTGTGTAACCTTCTTTATGATGTTTTAGAATAAACTCTTCAAAAAACCACGTAGTGTGACCTAGGTGCCACTTAGGTGGCGAGACATCTACTATGGGTTGTACGACATAGTCTTCTATCTCAAGTGGTTTACACAGGCGCTCTGTGTGCTGTCGAGTTTCAAGAAAAAACTCGAGTAAATTTTCTGTAACAATCATAGCAGTGACAATTATAAGTCACATAAAGTTACGGGTTTTTGAGTGCGTGTAAAATTTTATGACCTCATTTGGCAAAATGTTAATATTTAAGCCTAGTGATGCATCAGGTCTAATTCGGTAAGTAGGTCGTACTAATAGGTAATGGGTATTGTATATTCTGCAGCTACTTTTTTGCCACCTAGTTCTCCGGGTTTAATTTCTGGAATAGATAAAATGACTTTCAGAAGCTTTTACAGCAGCTTACGAGCTATAAAAACATTATTTGCTGTATGATAAAAAAATCGTGCTTGATAACTATTTACTGTTGAGATAGCTATAAATGAGACGAGGAGCAAAATCTCTTTTGCTCCTCGCTTTATAATAGTGTATGTTCTTACAGTCTTACAATGTAAATGCAAGTTTAAGATCGCTATCCTTTTTTGTTCCTCCCATATTGCCGGGAATTACTTGAGGCATCATCATAATCACTCTTTTTACTTCTTTTTGTACTCCTGGAGAGCCTCCTTTTACAGAACGTATTACTGGTTTACCTTCTTTGTTTATAAACATATCAATTGCCACCTTCCCTTTTACATAGTCTGATGGAAATTTAAAATTCTTAACAATATGTCCTGCTAGTTTCTGGCGTAAACAATTGTTTTTTTGATTGATAGATCCCGTGCAACCTGGCCAGGTAGGAGGTACTTCTTCAACTTTAAGAGTTGTAGACTTTCTCATAGTCACACCTTCTTGTGCACTCATAGTTGTAAACGCTGCAAAAAAAGCAAGGGCAAATAATAATTTTTTCATTGTTGTAAGTAGGTTAATTTGAGGTTATACCGCAACTGCTCCTTTAATATGAGGATGCGGATTGTAATTTTCTAAAGTAAAGTCATCAAAAGTGAAGCCAAAGATGTCTTTTACCTCAGGATTTATTTTTAAAGTAGGTAAAGTACGAATTTCTCTGGATAATTGAAGTTCAACTTGTTCCATATGATTACTGTAAATATGGGCATCGCCAAAGGTGTGAATAAAATCTCCAGCCTCATAGCCACACACTTGCGCCATCATCATTGTAAATAGTGCGTAACTAGCTATATTAAACGGAACTCCTAAAAAGATATCTGCACTGCGCTGGTATAGCTGGCAACTTAGCTTTCCATCTGCTACATAAAATTGAAAAAATGCGTGACAGGGAGGTAAAGCAGCTTTACCATTTGCAACATTTTCAGAAAAAGAGACAGAAGTATCTGGCATTACAGATGGATTCCAGGCGCTCACAAGCATCCTGCGGCTATTAGGATTTTTTTTAAGTGTCTCTACAATATCTTTTATTTGGTCTATCTCATCACCATTCCAGTTGCGCCACTGGTAACCATAAACGGGACCTAGGTCTCCATTTTCATCTGCCCACTCATTCCAGATGCGCACACCATTTTCTTGTAAATACTTCACGTTAGTATCACCTTGTAAAAACCATAAAAGCTCATAGATGATAGATTTAAGGTGTAGCTTTTTTGTAGTAACCATCGGGAAGCCTTCTGAGAGGTCAAAACGCATTTGATACCCAAATACACTTTTTGTTCCTGTACCGGTGCGATCGCCTTTAAAGTTGCCTTCGGCGAGTACGTGCTTCATTAAGTCGTGATACTGTTTCATACATCTAGTTTACTAAGTGATAATTGTAAGGTGCTTATGCTGGTGGTGATTACGCTTTCGCGAAAGCGTAAAAAGTCTCTTGCAAAGTTCAAGCAAAATAAAAACACCTGCCGTCTTCTACAACGAAAGGTGTTTCTAGTTATTATGAGTTATTAACCGAGGTTATTTGCCGCCTAGTGAGGCGCGATCTTCTGAGCGTTCTAGCCTGCGCTGTATTTTTTTTATCGCAGACTCTATAGACTTTTCTGGTTCAATCACATTGTATGTTCCCCAGAATTCTGGATCACCAAAACCTAGATTTTGATCTGCCATAATGATATATTCATCTATCTCGCCATTGCCTTCCCAAGAGGTGTTTGATGTGGCGAGTTGCCAGTCTGTGACAGCCATCTCACAAGAGAGCGTGTATATAGACTTAAAAAGACGGCGTTTTCTCTTGACCTCAAAAGAGAGGTCTGCTTTACTATAACCATAAACCCACCTGCCATTCTTCTCGCGATAGTTTACCTCATAAGAGATGTTGCGAGGTTTTATTTTTACGTCACTCGGTTTGCGGCGCACAAACATCTCGTTTACCTCATTTGTATTGTCTAGCTTGAGAGCATAAGTAGCTTTTACAAGAGCGAGACTGCTTGCGCCTATATATAAACTCCCTTCATATAGCGGTGTAAGCACTTCTCCACGTTGTTTAAAACGGACGACAAAAACATTCTCTCCATTAATTTCTGATACTTTGCCAAATCTAAAGGTGTAAGCATCCATCGTTTCTGGGCTAAAGATATATTCTGGATACTTCATTACGTCTACATATAACGTGCTAAAAGGACCCCCTTGTAGCTTAAGAGCAATGGTGTCTAGTTTTGAGTAGTCTGTGTCTTTTCTAGATTTAACTAGTCGTATTTGGTCTTTTTTGCTGTTTGCATTAGGTTGCTTATAGATGTTTACAACGGCTTCTGCTAGAGATGCATTTTTGCTACGCTTTTTTATAGTCTCTCTGTAAAAAGCAGTCATTACGGTTTTATCACCTAGGTAGTTGTCTTTACGTTTATTGAGTACTTTTTTTACAAGCGCTTTTGCATCTGTATAAGCGACTAGGTTTGCGGGGTCAAGACTTATGATGCTGTAGTCTAGTTTAATTTTGAGTGGCTTTTTGAGATTTTCTGGTAATAGAATAATCTTTTCATTAAAGCCTAGAGCGGTAATTTTAAGTTGCTTCTTTGTATCTGTCGCTGGTATTTTTAAGGCAAACTCACCTTCATTATTTGATACAGTACTTAGGTTAGTGCCCATAAGAGTAACGGTAGCCTTAGCGATGTCATCTTTAGAATCAGACTCAGCTATTGTTCCTTTTACTTCAACATAATTTGCTATGTTTTGAGCATAGGTACTTGGGATAAATGCCAGTATTATACATAGAGCAAGTAACCATCTGAGCTGGCTAGTAAGCAGTTTTTTGTGCGTTTTCATAAGCGGTTTTTTAGTATGCAATCTATTCTACCACATTAAGATACGACAAAAATTAATGTAGGTAGTACACTTTTGTCGGGTGTTGTAAAGATTGCTTTCACGCAGTAGGTTGTTTTACGAGATAAACAAGGGTGATTACGCTTTCGCGAAAGCGTAAAAATCTAAAAAAAAAGAGTGGTGCTAGATAAGGATCTATTACCCTATAATCATACCGGCAATGGTTGCAGATATAAGTGAAGCTATAGAACCTCCTATAAGTGCTTTAAGACCAAAACGTGATAATTGCGTGCGCTGCCCTGGAGCTAGAGAACCTATACCACCTATCTGAATACCGATAGAGGCAAAGTTTGCAAATCCACAAAGCATATATGTTGCCATTATGATAGACTTCTCGTAGTTGAGGTGTACAACGTTTGTGGTGTCTTTAAGCTCTGCAAGTTGTATGTAACCTACAAATTCGCTTGCTGCTAGTTTTATACCTAGTAGTTGTCCCATCATCGTTGTGTCTTCACTAGCCACACCTATAAGCCACATAAGTGGGGCAAAGATGGTACCTAAGATAGCTTCTAGAGATAGTTGCGGGTATGCAGAGTGTGTAGCTATCCAGCCGTTAAGTGTCGTGATTTCACCTATCCAGCCTAGTAGACCGTTTGCCATAGCTATAAATGCTACAAAAACCAGAAGCATAGCCCCTACATTTACAGCAAGTCTTAATCCTTCTGTTGTTCCGTTTGCAATAGCATCTAGTACGTTTGCTCCTATTTTATCGTTTGAGACAGATACGTCTGTGTTTACTTCTTCTGTCTGAGGGTATAATATTTTTGAAATTACAATAGCTCCTGGTGCTGCCATTACTGAGGCTGCAAGTAGGTGCTTTGCAAAAATAAGTCTAAGCGCTTCGTCTTCACCACCCAAGAAACCTATGTATGCCGCAAGTACCGCTCCAGCAACTGTAGCCATACCACCTATCATTACAAGTAAGATTTCTGACTTGTTCATTTTTTCTAAGTATGCCTTTATGAGAAGCGGTGCTTCCGTCTGGCCTAAAAAGATATTACCAGCTACACTTAAACTCTCTGCTCCAGAGATACCTAACAGTTTTGATAGTAACCACCCAAAGGCTTTTACAACCTTCTGTATTACTCCAAAGTAGTACATCACAGAGGTAAGCGCAGAAAAGAAGATGATGGTAGGTAATACTTGAAAAGCAAATATGTACCCAAAAGTTGAGGTGTCACTCACGAGACCTTGAAATAAGAAATCACTTCCAGCAAGGGTAAACTCTAGTATGCTTACAAAGATGCTTCCTATAAAATCAAAAATACTTTCTACAAAAGGAACTTTAAGTACACAAACAGCTATAATAAGCTGGAACGCAAGTCCTATGCCTACTGTTTTCCAATTAATTGCTTTGCGATTGCTGCTAAATAAAACAGCAATTACAATAAGAGTAACCATACCTAGTACACCACGGCCAAAACTCTCAAAAGTAAAACCTTGAGAAGGGATAACATCTGCCATAGCCTGTGATTGCTCCTGCGCAAATGTTGTAAGTGAACTCATTAATACTAATAGGGTGAGTAGTAGCTTGCGCATATAAGATTGTTTAGTTGCGTTTTGAGATTTCATCTCGCACTTGTGCAGCAGTCTCATAGTCTTCACTATTTACGGCTTGCTCTAATTTGTTGTGTAGTTCTTGAAGTGACATTTTTTTATAATCATCACCGCTTGATGTAGGCTCTTCTTCCAGAATGATTTCATCCATTAGGACTTCATCCTCTTCTGTAAACTCCTCTGGGTTTGTGTTTCCTTTGAGAAAGATACCTGCTTTATCAAGTATATTTTTATAAGTAAATATAGGTGCTTGAAAACGTAGGGCTAGTGATATAGCATCACTTGTACGTGCATCTATAATTTCTTCTATTTTGTCTCTCTCACAAATTATACTAGAGTAAAAAACACCATCTACAAGTTTGTGTATTATTACTTGTTTAATGACGATATCAAAACGATCTGCAAAGTTTTTAAATAAGTCGTGTGTGAGAGGTCTGGGTGGTTTTATTTCCTTTTCTAATGCAATCGCAATAGACTGTGCCTCAAAAGCTCCTATTACAATAGGTAACTTACGTTCTCCGTCCTGTTCAGTAAGAATAAGGGCATACGCGCCATTTTGAGTCTGGCTGTAGGAGATTCCTTTAATGTTTAAACGCACTAAGCTCATAAGTTGCAAAAATAGGAAAAAGGGTTTATAAGTTAAGAAGTTTATACGATTTGCCGTATTGTTATCTTAATTATAAGGTAATGTGCAGTCTTTTAGGTAGATAAGGGTAAATAAAAATGAGCTTAAATATAATTTAAGCTCATTTTATATAACTAATAGTTTATTTCTAGCTGTTAGAAGCTTTAAAGGCTTTAAGCTTCTCATTGAGTTGAGGTACAATTTCAAAAGCATCACCTACGATACCATAATCTGCTGCTTTAAAGAAAGGAGCTTCTGGATCTGTGTTGATTACTACTTTTACTTTTGAAGAGTTAATACCCGCAAGGTGCTGTATAGCTCCAGAGATACCTATCGCGATGTATAGGTTAGAAGCAACAGGCTTACCAGTTTGCCCTACGTGCTCACCGTGAGGTCTCCACCCTAGGTCAGATACTGGCTTAGAACAAGCAGTTGCTGCTCCAAGTATGTCTGCCATTTCTTCTATCATCCCCCAGTTTTCTGGTCCTTTCATACCACGACCTGCAGAGACTACAATCTCAGCATCTGCGATAGAAACTTTATCTGTAGCTTTATCTACAGAGGCAACCTCTACACCAAATGTTCCTAGATCTGCACTAAAATCTTCTGTTGCAGCAGCGGCGCTGTTTTCTTTAAGACCATATGCGTTCTTACCAAGACCTACAATTTTTACATCTGTAGAGATCTCTGTAATGTTAAATGCTTTGTTAGTAAAAGCAGTACGCTTTACTTTAAATGGTGCTGCGCTTTCTGGAAGAGCAACCACGTTTGATGCATATCCTGCCTCAAGCTCTACGGCTAGTAAAGGTGCAAGATACTTTGCGTTTGCGCTCTGGCTTAATACAACTACTGTTGCACCTTCTGCCTTTGCAGCAGCAGCAATACCTTTTGCATAAGCAGCTGCATTAAATGCGTCTAGCTTACTGTCTTTAAGGTTTAAAACTTTATCTACACCATAAGTTCCTAGTGGTGCTGTGTCACCTCCATTTACTGCAATAGCAGTAACAGAAGTTCCCATCATATCTGCAACACCTTTTGCATAAGATGCTACCTCAAGTGAAGCTTTTTTGAATGCTCCGTTTTCTGATTCTGTATATACTAAAACTGACATATTATCGTACTTTTTAGATAGCTTTCGCTTCGTTATGTAATAAATCGATGAGCTCGTCTACAGTGTCTACAAGCTTTACGGCCCCTTTTGGCGCTGGCTTTTCAAAAGCAACAGCAGTAGTTTCGGTTGCTGCTCCAGCAGGTTCAACAACGCTTAATGGTTTTTTACGAGCCATCATAATACCTCTCATATTAGGTATACGTAGGTCACTCTCTTCTACAAGACCTTTTTGACCTCCTATAACAAGTGGTAATGCTGTTGTTACAGTTTCTTTACCACCATCTATCTCACGCGTAGCTGTAGCATTTGTACCATCTACTTCTAGTGATATACACGTGTTTACAAAGTTTGCTCCAGTAAGACCTGCAAGCATACCTGGTACCATACCACCATTATAATCTATAGACTCACGTCCTGCGATTACAAGGTCATAACCACCGTCTTGTACTACTTTTGCAAGTTCTTTGGCAACTTGAAAACCATCTTTTGCTTCTGTGTTAACACGTATAGCTGTGTCTGCACCTATTGCAAGTGCTTTACGAAGTGTAGGTTCTGTTTCTGGTCCTCCTACGTTTACCACGTCTACAGAGGCACCTTGTTTTTCTTTAAACCACATTGCTCTGGTTAATCCAAACTCATCATTTGGGTTGATCACAAACTGAACACCATTAGTATCAAACTTGGTGTCTCCTTCAGTAAAGTTAATTTTTGAAGTCGTATCAGGTACGTGACTGATGCACACTAATATTTTCATAGAATTTGTTTTTTATAAAGATAAAGGTACGCTTTCGCGAAAGCGTAAACTCGTACTATTTCGTTATCGTTACAAAAATAAGGTAAAAAACTATATTTTACTATGCGTGCATAGTAAAATTTTGCAAAATTCTCATTTTTTGAGGTTTCTGAATTGCTTATTTTTGTGATTACGTAAAAAACGATTATTAATTAGGTGATTAAGGCGATGCTTTAAAGAGCCTTTGCAAATTAACCCACTAGTGGGTAACTTATATGAGAACAATCCAGTTTAGAGAAGCCGTTTGTGAGGCTATGAGTGAAGAAATGCGTCGTGACGCATCTGTTTATTTAATGGGAGAAGAAGTAGCCGAATATAATGGTGCTTACAAAGCCTCAAAAGGAATGCTAGACGAGTTTGGTGCAGATAGAGTTATAGATACTCCTATTGCAGAGCTTGGTTTTGGAGGTATAGGTGTAGGTAGTACTATGACGGGTTGTCGTCCTATTGTGGAGTATATGACCTTTAACTTCTCACTGGTAGGTATTGATCAAATTATAAATAATGCCGCAAAAATAAGACAGATGTCTGGTGGGCAATTTTCTTGTCCTATCGTTTTTAGAGGACCTACAGCATCTGCAGGTCAACTAGGAGCAACGCACTCTCAAGCTTTTGAAAACTGGTTTGCAAACACACCTGGTCTTAAAGTAATTGTACCATCTAACCCTTATGATGCAAAGGGACTACTTAAAGCAGCGATACGTGATAACGACCCTGTAATCTTTATGGAGTCTGAGCAAATGTATGGTGATAAAGGTGAGGTGCCAGATGGAGAGTATGTATTACCTATAGGAGTTGCAGATATTAAGAGAGAGGGAACAGATGTAACTATCGTTTCTTTTGGAAAAATTATAAAAGAGGCTTACAAAGCAGCAGACCAACTGGCAGAAGATGGTATTTCTTGCGAGATTATCGATTTACGTACGGTACGCCCGCTAGATAAGCAAGCTATCTTTGACTCAGTAAAGAAAACTAATAGACTTGTGATACTTGAAGAGGCTTGGCCTTTTGGAAACGTATCTACAGAGATAAGTCACCAGGTACAAGAGCACTGTTTTGATTACCTAGATGCACCTATACAAAGAATAAACACGGCAGATACACCTGCCCCTTACTCACCAGTACTACTTAAAGAGTGGTTGCCTAACAGCGATGATGTTGTAAAGGCTGTCAAAAAGGTGATGTACAGATAAGCTTTCGCGAAAGCGTACTATATTTGACCCCTTTCTACCTAAGAGAGGGGTTTTTTAATTAATGTGTATAAAATAACATCTCATACAGAATAATACATATTCTAAACGTTATAGGGTAATCATTGTAACCCTACTGAATGATATGTAACAACGCACAAATAGAATTAATAGATGAAACATAATTTACTTTTCTTCCTTATTACGCTTTTTACGGTGGCTATATCTTATAGTCAGACTAAAGTGAGTGGAGAAGTTTTTGACGCGCAGGGAAATGCATTACCATTTGTAAATGTCGTTTTTATGGGTTCAAATGAGGGAACTATTACAAATGAGAATGGTCGCTTTTACCTCGAGTCTGATGCTACGTGGGAGCAAGTGCGATTTTCTTTTATAGGATTTTCAAACCTTATTGTGGACTTAGAGCAAAAGGTCAACTACGAGATGAAAATCACGCTAGAAGAAGAGGCTGGGGCGCTAGATGAGGTTGTAATCTTTACGGGTAAAACAGATAAAAAGAACAACCCTGCTGTAGATATACTACGCAAGATATGGGCAAATAAAAGAGAGAATGGACTCAAGCAGTTTAAGCAATACCAGTATGATAAGTATGAAAAGCTAGAGTTTGATCTTAACACCATAGACAGTGCCCTTATAAATAGCCGTCTCTTTAAAGGGATGGAATTTATTTTTGACCAGACAGATACTTCAAATGTGACGGGTAAAACCTATCTACCCATTTTTGTAAACGAAGCCGTGTCAAAAGTTTATGGAGATAACGAGATTAATAAAGTAAAAGAAGAGCTGCTAGGTAATAAAAACAGTGGTTTTAGCGAGAATCAAACAGTGATAGGTTTTGTAAAAGATCTGTACAGTGATTATGATATCTACCAGAACTACTTACAGTTTTTTGATAAGAGTTTTACAAGTCCGCTGTCGCGCACAGGGATACAAACCTATAATTATGTACTCTCAGATAGTGCCTACATAGATAATAAATGGTGTTATAATATCATTTATTATCCACGTCGTAAAAACGAACTCACCTTTAAAGGAGACTTCTGGGTAAACGACTCAACCTGGGCAATTAAGGAGATTAATATGCAGCTCTCAAAAAGTGCAAACATAAACTGGGTTAAAGAAATCTATATGGAGCAAGAGTTTGATATCGTAAACGATACTACGTTCTTACTCTCACGAGATTATTTCTTGTCAGACTTTGCCTTTAATAAAAAAGAGCAATCTAGAGGAATGTACGGTAAGCGTACGACCCTGTATGATAACTATGAGTTTGATAAAAAGCTAGACAAAGACTACTACGACAAGGAAGTCTATAACTACGATAAGGATATCTATAATCGTGGCGATGAGTTTTGGGAAGAGAATAGAAAAGAAGAACTGAGCAAAGACGAGCTAGGTGTTTATAAAATGCTAGACACCCTTAAAACGGTTAAGAAATTTAGAAATCTCTATAATGCAGGCTCTGTACTAGCCTCTGGTTATTATGAGATCCCAAGTCTCAATTTTGATTACGGCCCTATATTTTCAACCTTTGGGTTTAACGAGGTAGAAGGTTTGCGTGTACGTACAGGTGGTAGAACTTATTTTTCTCAAAACGATCCCTGGCGTCTAGAAGGCTTTTTAGCCTATGGTTTTAAAGACAAAAAAGGAAAATTTGGTATCTCTGGTAAGTGGCTTTTAGATAAAAAGAGTAGACTTATAATCTCTGGCGGTTACCGTCAAGATGTAGAGCAAATAGGGGCGAGCCTTACCACCTCAAGAGATGTGCTAGGTAGAAATCTTGCCTCATCATCTCTAGTAAACACAGCGACTAATGATAAGCTCACTTCTATAAAACTGGCAAACGTAGCAGCAGAGATAGAGGTGGTGCGCAACCTGCAGGTACGAGCAGATTTCTCACTGCGCACGCTCGAGTCTGCCTCAGAGACCTTTAGTCTAGACTACTTTACAGATGCCACACAAACCACCACCACAGGTGAGCTTAAACAAGCAGAGGTGGTTCTTACTACTATCTGGGAGCCAGGTAAAAAGACCTCAGGTTTTGGCGTAGAGCGACGCGTTACAAACGAGTGGTTCCCTAGCTTTTATGCGAGTTACACACGTGGGCTAGAGGGTACGCTAGACAGTGATTTTGGGTACGATAAGTTTCAATTTTCTGCTCGTAAGGCAATACGTGTAGGAGGTCTAGGTACACTTACCGCTTCTACAGAGGTAGGTAAAACCTTTGATGAGGTGCCACTGGCATTATTAAGTCCAGTGCCAGGTAACCAGTCACTGTTCTCAATATTCAACACCTTTAGCCAGCTCAATTTTTATGAGTTTACTACAGATGAGTATGCTTCTTTACAGCTAGAACATAACTTTGGAGGAAGAATCTTTAACCGTATTCCTTTCTTAAAAGGGTTAAACCTCAGAGAGATTATAGGCGTGCGTGGTATAATAGGTAATATATCACAGGCTAATATTGATCTTAACAGACCCGCTTTTGAGAGTCTTCTCTTTGCAGAGGGAGATCCTGTAACCGCCATCACACCATCTATGATTGCCCCATCTATGGAGCCGTATTATGAGTACAGCATCGGGGTAGGTAATATCTTTAAGGTGTTCCGTATAGATGTAAACTTTAGAGGAAATTATAACTTCTTGCCAGATGCTCGTAAGATAGGGGTGACAGGTAGTTTTGGATTTTATTTTTAATGAAGGTTGTTTTTACGCTTTCGCGAAAGTAGTATTGCCTTCAGAGGTGTTTATTTAAGTAAATGACATTAATAAAAAAATAGAACAACAAACAGATTATCCCGTTGTGAAAACATTCAAGGTGGTACTTTAATCAGTATCACCTTTCTTTTTTAAACCGCTGTACGAGTAACTACCTAACCTAATCTTAACACGTATTCCTTTGGTGATAACGCTTTTACAGCGTATTTTTGCACCCCGAAAGATATTTTTTGGCAAGCTGCTGTTTATAATTAATTGAATTTCAGCTATTTGAAATTTAGCTTTCGCGAAAGCGCAATACTAACTACACAAATTAGTGTTCAAATATTAAGAGATTTTTTAATAGGAGGGAGCATAATTTGTTTTTTTATAATGATATGACAGCAGAAAAAGTAAAAACATTTGACGTTTTAATCGAAATCCCAAAAGGGAGTCGTAACAAATATGAGTATGATTTTGAACTAAAGAAAATACGTTACGATCGTATGATCTTTTCTTCTATGATGTACCCTGCAGATTACGGTTTTATACCAGAAACTCTTGCACTAGATGGAGATCCTCTTGATGTACTTGTTCTTGTAACAGAGCCTACTTTTCCTGGATGTGTGATTGAGGTAAAGCCTATAGGAGTTTTCCATATGGCAGATGAAAAAGGACCAGACGAAAAAGTTATCTGTGTACCAGTAACAGATCCAAGTGCAAGTAAGCTTGAAGACTTATCTGACTGTAACCCACACCTTATAAAAGAGATTGAGCACTTTTTCCAAGTGTACAAAGACCTTGAAGAGAAAAAAGTAGACGTAGGTGGATGGGGAGACGTACACGAAGCTAGAGAAATTGTAGCAAAGTGTTACCAGAGATTCCAAGAGTCTGATGTACCACGTAGCGAAGTGAGTATTTACTAAGACTCACAGTATAAACGAATTAGCCTAGAAGCCGTAACGCATCGCGTTGCGGCTTTTTTTATGCAATCACATTTTTTGTATGTTATTGATTGTGAGTTGTTTGTGATTTAGGTGGATTTTGCTACTTTAGTATCATCTAATATTTTAAGAATTTTTTTAAGAAATTCTCACTAAAACCAAACAAAATTTATGGAATCAATGATGATTTACGTGCCGATTGTATTGGCCCTTCTTGGGCTTGTCTATATGATCATAAAGCAATCTTGGGTTATGAAGCAAGATGCTGGTGATGGTAAGATGAAAGAAATATCTGATCACATTTATGAGGGAGCACTCGCTTTTTTAAATGCCGAGTATAAACTGCTTACCATATTTGTAATTATTGTAAGTGTATTACTTGCTATTGTGTCTTATGTAGTGCCTACCACGCACTGGCTTATTGTTATTGCATTTGTATGCGGTGCTGTATTTTCTGCCTTTGCAGGAAACATAGGGATGAAAATCGCTACCAAAACAAATGTGCGTACCACTCAGGCGGCGCGCACTAGCTTGCCTAATGCGCTTAAAATCTCTTTTGGCGGAGGTACGGTGATGGGGCTTGGAGTTGCTGGTCTTGCAGTACTTGGTCTTACAGCATTCTTTATCTTTTTCTTCCATTTCTTTATGGGTGGTGAGTGGACAAATACGATGGATATGACCATTGTATTAGAAACACTAGCAGGATTCTCTCTAGGTGCAGAGTCTATTGCACTTTTTGCTCGTGTAGGCGGTGGTATTTATACCAAAGCTGCAGATGTGGGAGCAGACCTTGTAGGTAAGGTAGAAGCTGGTATACCAGAAGATGATCCTCGCAACCCTGCAACTATTGCAGATAACGTGGGAGATAATGTAGGAGACGTAGCAGGGATGGGTGCAGACTTATTTGGATCATATGTAGCAACCGTGCTAGCGGCAATGGTACTAGGTAATTATGTGATAAAAGATATGGGAGGTAGCATTTCAGACGCCTTTGGAGGTATTGGTCCTATATTGTTGCCTATGGCTATAGCAGGTGTGGGTATTATTATATCTATTATAGGTACAATGCTTGTTAAAATTAAGAGTAACGATGCAAAGGAGTCTCAGGTTATGGGTGCTCTTAATATAGGTAACTGGACTTCTATAGTGCTTGTGGCAGTAGCTTGTTTTGCACTATGTAAATGGATGCTTCCAGAAACGATGCAAATGGAATTCTTTGGAGAAGGAGTGCAAGAAATCTCATCTATGCGCGTTTTTTATGCGACTATAGTAGGCCTAGTTGTGGGAGCTGTGATTTCTTCTGTGACAGAATATTATACTGGTCTCGGTAAAACGCCTATTCTCAAAATTGTACAACAATCAAGTACAGGAGCAGGAACTAACATTATTGCAGGTCTCGCTACGGGTATGATCTCTACATTTCCATCGGTACTATTATTTGCCGGTGCGATCTGGGCGTCATATGCATTTGCCGGTTTTTACGGGGTGGCTCTAGCAGCTTCGGCTATGATGGCTACTACAGCGATGCAACTTGCGATAGATGCCTTTGGACCAATCTCAGATAATGCAGGTGGTATAGCAGAGATGAGTGAGCAGGAGCCTATCGTGCGTGAACGCACAGATATTCTAGATTCTGTAGGTAATACTACGGCGGCTACAGGAAAAGGATTTGCGATTGCATCTGCAGCGCTTACATCGCTCGCATTATTTGCGGCTTATGTAACCTTTACGGGAATAGACGGTATTAATATTTTTAAAGCACCTGTACTCGCAATGCTCTTTGTAGGAGGAATGGTACCAGTGGTATTTTCTGCACTTGCGATGAATGCCGTAGGAAAAGCAGCTATGGAAATGGTGCAAGAGGTACGTCGCCAGTTTAAAGACATACCAGGTATAATGGAAGGAACTGGGAAACCAGAATATGATAAATGTGTGGCTATATCTACACAGGCTTCACTTAAAGAAATGTTGCTGCCAGGTATTTTAACCATTGGTTTTCCGCTCGTGATTGCTTTCTTGCCGCTTGCCTTTGGGATGAATCGTCTTGCTATTGCAGAGATGCTAGGAGGGTATATGGCCGGCGTTACAGTAAGTGGTGTGTTATGGGCAATTTTTCAGAACAATGCTGGAGGTGCCTGGGATAATGCAAAAAAATCTTTTGAGGCAGGAGTAGAGATTAACGGTGAGATGACTTACAAGGGCTCTGATGCTCATAAAGCTGCTGTTACTGGTGATACGGTAGGAGATCCTTTTAAAGATACATCTGGACCGTCTATGAATATACTTATAAAACTTACCTGTCTTATCGGTCTTGTGATTGCACCTATACTAGGCGGTCATACAGATGATGGTCTGGCTATTACTACAGAAGATGGGACTGTGGTCGCAATTACTCAAGATGGACGTATTAAAGAAACACGCGAGGTGCAAAAAGAAGTTCGCTTTGCTATGGCAGAGCGTGATGGGCAGTTTTTAGGAACAGTAACTATTACGACAGATGATAATGGTGAGATGAGTACTGAGGTAAAAGAGTTTACAGGTACAGAAGCTGAGGTAAAAAAGCAAATGGACGCCTTTGAAGCATCACTTCGCAATAAATAGTTTATA
>ENA-ORXC01000592-ORXC01000592.1-marine-metagenome-genome-assembly--contig:-NODE-592-length-24750-cov-5.734649_pt1 | contig 24750 bp, 24 predicted proteins | sample MGYA00237865_ERZ511478 | MGnify/ENA metagenome assembly ERZ511478
AGCCCGGTTATCGCGCCTCGTTTGGGACGAGGAGGTCGCAAGTTCGAATCTTGCTACCCCGACAAAAACCAGCCTTTATAGGCTGGTTTTTTCATTAGATATAATGTTAAAAACAGTATATATTTATAGGCTAGTTCAGAATCATATAATGCAAAAAATGCGAGCCCTTAGAGCTCGCATTTTTTATGTAATAGACTTTCCTAAGCAAGTCGTATAGCGATTACTTAGAACGCATACGTAAGTCCTAGTAGGTAGTATGTTTGTAGTTTATTATCTACTGTGCTGTCGCCTAATTCAAAAGGAACTGCATCAGGATTTACAATAAGTTCGTTAGCATTAGCAAAATTTACGGCTTCTTGTCTGTTTCCTCTTAAACCAAATTCAAAACCAACACCTATTTGATTCCATAATTTATAGTTAAAGGAGTTGATCCATGTAAAATTAGATAGATCACTACCTTCATAACTTTGGAATGCAGATAAGTTAGATTTGAAGGCAATTTTACCAATCTGGCGTGTATAGTCTGCAACAATTTTTGCTCCTAATGAAGATTCAAAAACAGAATCACCACTGCTAAATACAAAGTTGTAGTTAAGTGGGTGTACCACGACAATAAGGTTAGCTATAGGTGTCCATGTTGCTCCTACACCTAGATCTAAATAACCTGGATCGTTAAAGTTGTTTAAAAGGGTAGTTCTATACTCACCTAATGCAGAAACAGCTATTTTTTCAGATAGTTTATATCCGTATAGTGATGAAATATTAAATACATCTGTAGTCTCTCTAAAACTATCATCCTCCTCCTCAGTAGATTTGTCATCAAATTTTACCCATCCTAAGTTTACACTAAGGCTGTTTCTCCAGAAGTATTTTTCTTCTAGTTTATTTGCAAATGCATTTCCAGTAATACCAATGTTTGCAGAAGATACATCTGGTGTACCTTGAGAATACCAGTTACTAAATTCAGAGAAATTTCCCCCTATAGTCCCAAATGCTCCATATTTCCATCCTGGTAGCGCATCGATTTGTGCTTGTAGTCCGTTTACTTCACCTTGAAGTTTTGCAATTTCTGCTTTTTTAGGAGCTTGTTGTGCTTTAAGTTCTTCTTCAGTTTGTGCTTGCGCGCTGATAGTGAGGAGTATAGTTGCTCCTAAAACAATGAGTCTTTTCATAATTGTAATTAGTTTAGGTTTATCTCGCAAATATATGATTAAATAAAAATTGTCTGATTATATATGATTAAATTAATGCAAGTCTCTCTTTATCGATTAAATATGACATTAATCGTCTACTACTGTGTAGATTTTAAAAAAGTATAAATTTATCTAAGATTTCCACTCTAGAAAGGCGTACTTAACGCCCACGCCTAGCACCTCTCTCACTTGAAGACCGCTTATGGCATTTTCATCGTAAATAAGTTGTAGTGCTAGGTTAGTAGTCATATATCTGTTTACTTGCATTGCCACATTTAATGTATAGTCTAAGTCTACATTTTTAGTTTTTTCAAGATAATCTGCATATAAATTTAGGGTATTCTCAAATACCACATTTTCAAAAATCTCTTCTTTATAATAGACACTTAAGGAAGAACCTATCTCAAAGCGGAGGGTTTCATTTGCATCAACCCCAAAAAATGGTTCATAAGCCGCGACAGCGATGGGATCATTTTGATCTACACGCGTAAATTTAGGTTGTACATATATAAGTCGCGAGGTAGCGGGTGCTAAGTTAATTTTTAAATCATTATTTGCTTTCCATAAAATACCTGGACCTACTTGCAAGTATGCGGGAGAAAACGAGTCTGTAATCTCTCTTCTATCTTGAACAGTTGTGATAATCTCTCCTGACTCATCAAGTACATTGCGGTCAAAAAATTCATAACCAGGAACAAGTTGCGTTCTAAAGTTAAATACTCCAGAAAAATACCATTTAGTTTTTTTTATTCTACTACCTACAAGGCTGTTAAGTTCTAGCCTGTCTGTAGTTTTTCTTATAAATTTTTGATCTTTGGCTGCAGCGAGGCCTAAAATCGCAGTTAGTTTTGTATCCCAGGTTAGCCTCTTACGTTTATAATTAAGGTCCCAGTTTACATTAAAATTACCAGCTACGTTTGATGTTCCTCCACCTTGCCAGTTGTCGCTAAACGCGCTCTGACTAAAAAGTAGCTCTGCAAGTCCTTTACTCTTCCATCCATCTGGAAGAGAATCTTTTTTTTTAGTCTTTGTTTGTGCACTAAGAATACTAGAAGTAGCCAGCAGTAGTATAACGAGATATGTTCTCATAAAATCCTTGCTAAATAATTAAGAAGGCAAATATAAAGGTGATTGATGTATCGTTCAAGAGAATGTTATATGCGTTTTTTAAATAATGGTACCGTTGAGCATGCCTCACCAAACATGATGCTACGGGTTATAGGTTGTAGTTTTTCTATAAGAAGTAAATAGGCATTAGGTGGTACAGGTTTATTAGAGCAACCCTTTATAATTAAAGGAACCCCATGGTAGGGTTCTGTGTTAAGCTTCTCAATTTCTTTTGCATATAGAATCGTTTCTAATAGTTCTAGAGTTCCAACAATAGTTTTTTGAGCAATATTTTGTAATTGTGTAGAAACAAGCATATAAGCCCATGCTGGTACAATGGCGTCTGTGCTGCAATGTAAAGCCACAAATGAGCCTGAATATTGCTGCCAATCATGATTTTTTATGCTTTCGCGAAACTGGGTTTCACGTAAAATAAATCCTTGGTCTAACCATTCAGAAATGTCTAGTGTTTCTCTCTTTCCTTTGGGATATAAATCTTCCAAATCAAAAGTGATGAGTTTACTCCCGGCAACTCTATTTATGATTTCTTCTGCCATAATAATGTAATTAAAAAGTGATGATGCGTTTTAATCTATACATCTAAAACGCATCACAAAACTATTATAACATGCCTAATTCTAGTTTTGCTTCTTCACTCATGAGATCTTGCGTCCATGGTGGATCAAATGTGATCTCTACCTCGCAATCCTTTACTTCTTTAAGTGATTTTACCTTTTCTTCAACCTCAAGAGGTAATGTTTCGGCTACTGGACAGTTAGGTGTAGTAAGTGTCATTAGGATTTTTGTGTCCATATCCTCGTTTACAAAAACATCATAAATCAATCCTAGTTCATAAATATCTACAGGGATTTCTGGATCATAGATAGTCTTAAGCACTCGTACTATTTTATCTCCTAATTCTTCGGTGTTTATTTCCATATCTGTGTTGTTACTGCCGTGCAGATTTTTTTTAATTATTAATAAGTTAAATTTATTTTTTCGCGAAAGCGTAAAAAATTTTCTAATTTAACTGTGTTTGATAAGCCACTGCATAAAGCTTTATCTGTTTGATCATACTTACCAGGCCATTTGCGCGAGTAGGAGACAGGTGATCTTTAAGGCCTATTTCATCTATAAATGAAGTGTCTGCATCTATAATTGCTTGTGGCGGCTGTCCAGAAAAAGCACGTATAAGTATTGCTATAATTCCCTTTGTGATAATAGCATCGCTATCTGCAGTAAAGGCAATCTCACCGTCTGTCATATCTGCGTGCACCCATACTTTACTCTGGCACCCTTTGATAATATAGTCGTCAGTCTTGAACTCATTATCAATTATAGGAAGCGATTTTCCCAAGTCTATCATATACTCATAACGTTGCATCCAGTCTTCAAACATGCTGAACTCGTCTACGATTTCATCTTGTATTTCTTGTATACTTGCCATAATTATAGTGCTGTTGATGTTGCTTTAAAGAGCACTTGATCTTTATTGTATAAAGTAAGTGTTCCGTTTTGAAGTGTGTATCTATTTACCTTTGTAAGGTTTTTGAATACTTTTTTTTCAAGTTCCATAGCTCCTGAAGGGCAGGCTTTTTTAGTAGAGAGTGGGTCAGTAATCTCTAGCTTTCCCTTAGTGAGTGTAAATTCTGCATTATAGGAGTTGCACCCAGAAAAGCCAGTGATCCTACGTTTTTGACTTTCTATATTAAACGTGATTCCTTGTTTTGTAATAGGAGTCTCTTCTATGCTCGTAAGTGTGTAGTAGCCAGAAAATCTGGGAGCTTTTACGTCTGGGTTACTTTCTTTTTTTTCGGTCGCACAGCTACTTAAGAATAAACTTAGTGCTAGAGCGATAAGGTAGTATGTATGTTTCATAGTTTATAAAGTATGTACAAAGATAATGCCTTGATCATTAACTGTCATTCTGTCGAGTCTAGCATTTTATGCATATACCACATGGGGCGATGCTCGTCGTGCAGTAACGGAAAATCTAGTCTTTGTATTGCTGTCTTTTGATATCCTAGTTTTTTATAAAAGTGTTGCGCCTGTGTTTGTGTATCCATGGCATCAACCCATATAAGAGTATGTCCTTGTGCAGTTGCAACCTTGTGTGCATAATTCATAAGGGCCTCTCCTAGACCTTTGCCCTGAACTGATGGGTCAAGGTAAATACGATGTACCTTAAAACCTTTTTGTGAGGCGAGCGGAGGGTACTCACAATCCTTGATAAGCTTTAATATTCCTACAGTAGTATCGTTATAGCACACGAAATAGTACATGCTGTTTGCGTTACTAAGCTCTTGATGTAAGTTTTCCTTACCGTAAATTTGATGGAGATACCACGAGCAATCATCTTTCCAAAAGTGTGAATACGCTGGTGGATAGATTTTTTTCATCAAGTTCATGAGTACCTTTTGATCTATTATCTTGATGGGTATTAACGCAATATGTGGATCTACGAGTATCAATAAAGCATGAGCTATATAATTATCTTCAAAGCACTATGAGAGCATGGTTACAGCTCTTTTTAATCCAGTTACAAAGGTGTCTATTTCTTCTTTAGTGTTATAAAAAGAAAACGAAGCGCGTACTGTCCCTGGTATTTTATAATACTCCATAATGGGCTGTGCACAGTGATGACCGGTACGTACTGCTATGCCTAGTTTATCAAGTATAGTCCCTATATCATAAGGATGGATATTGCCTACATTAAAAGAAATAACGGCAGTTTTATGTGCAGAAGTACCATAAATCTTTAGACCATCTATTTCTAGTAATTTCTCTGTTCCATATTGTAATAGCTCATTTTCATAGCTTGCTATGTTGTCAAAGCCTAGACCATTCATATAGTCTAGACCTGCACCTGTTGCAATCCCACCACAAATATTAGGTGTTCCTGCTTCAAATTTATGGGGCAAACCTGCATAGGTAGTTTTTTCAAAACTTACTTGATCTATCATTTCTCCACCGCCTTGATAAGGTGGTAATTTAGTAAGCCATTCTTCTTTTCCATAAAGAATACCTACTCCTGTAGGACCACAAATTTTATGAGCAGAGCATACATAGAAGTCGGCGTCTAGTGCTTGTACGTCTGGTTTAATGTGTGGCGTTGCTTGTGCGCCATCTATAAGAACAGCGGCTCCCACTTTGTGAGCTTCTTCAATGATATGGGCTATAGGGTTGATAGTTCCTAAGGCGTTAGATACATGGTTTACAAAGACTAGCTTTAAGTTGGGAGATAACGCTTTCGCGAAAGCTTCCATATCCAGTTCACCACTTTCTGTTTGTGGTATCACTTTAAGGACAGCTCCAGTTTTTTCACAAAGCATTTGCCATGGTACAATATTACTGTGATGCTCAAGAGCAGAGACTAGTACTTCCTCTCCTTTCTTTAAGATTGAGGCAAAACCATGAGCTACAAGATTGATAGCATGTGTAGTTCCTGCGGTAAGAATGATCTCGTAAGGATGTGCCGCGTTAAAGTGTTTCTGAATTTTTATACGAGCCTCCTCATAAGCATCTGTTGCTTCTTGAGAAAGAGAGTGTACACCGCGGTGTATGTTTGCGTTATAGTTTGAGTAATAGTCTACAATAGCATCTATGACCACTTGTGGCGTTTGTGAGGTAGCGGCATTATCAAAATATATAAGCGGATTTCCGTTTACCTCTCGTTTGAGAATAGGAAAATCTTGGCGTATTTTCTTAATGTCTAGCATAGCATTTTTCTTTGTTACAAAGATACAAACTGGACTACTTTTAGACTACTCCAGTACACATTGTGTTTAAAATGAAAAAGCCGTTACTAGGTAGTAACGGCTTTGAATATATAGGCATATTTATCTATTGCTCGAAGCCGATGTTTACACCAATTTTCTTAGCAATAAGTTTTGTGATTCTTTCCTTTAATTGAGGGATTTTTACACTTGATAATACGGTGTTTGCAAAGGCATACATCAATAATGCGCGTCCTTCTTTTTCTCCAATACCACGTGATTGTAAATAGAATAGTGCACTCTCGTCAAGTTGTCCTATAGTACAACCGTGAGAACATCGTACGTCATCTGCAAAAATTTCTAATTGAGGTTTTGAGTTGATGGTTGCTGTATCGTCTAATAGGATATTATTGTTAGACTGGTAAGCATTAGTCTTTTGTGCTTCTTTCTCAACAACTACTTTACCGTTAAATACTCCCACAGACTTATCTGCAAAGATACCTTTGTAATCCTGGTGGCTTTCACAGTTAGGAGTGATGTGGTGTACTAGTGTGTTGTGATCTACGTGTTGTTTTCCTTCTATAATGGTAATTCCTTTAAGGATTGAGTCCATGTACTCTCCTTTTTGATAAAAGTTAAGATTATTACGAGTGATGTTTCCACCCAGAGAAAAAGTATGTACAGAAACAATACTTTCTTTGTGTTGCTCTATTTCTGTAGTATCAATAAGAGAAGCACTTAGGTTGTCGTTCTGAATCTTATAGTAATCTACAAGCGCTCTTTTATCTGCAAAGATTTCTGTTACAACATTAGTAAGCACTTTCTTGTCTGTGAGACTCTGGTGGCGCTCTATAATTTGTACTTCAGAATTTTCTTCGGCAACAATAAGGTTGCGTGGTTGTAACATCATAGCATCATTTGCTCCTGTAGCAAAATGTACAATCTGGATGGGCTTTTGTGCTACTTTTCCTTTTGGGATGTAGATGTAAGCTCCGTCTTTTGCAAATGCAGTGTTAAGAGAATCCATAGATTCTCCTTTTGCAATCTTATTAAAGTAAACATCTATAACTTGCTTGTACTTTGGTTTTGTTAATGCTGCACCCATGGTACATACATCAATACCATCATGCGTAGTTTCTGAAAGAAATGAGCTATACACCCCATCTACAAAAACGATTTTATAAGTGTCTACATCATGAAGAAAATACTGCTTCACATCTTTAAAGTCTAGTGCAGCTTCTTTGCTTGGGAAGATGTTGTAATCTTCCTTAAGAATGCTGTTAAGGGATGTGTATTTCCAGTTTTCTAATTTCTTTGTAGGAAACCCTTCTGCTTCAAAAGTTTTGATGGCCTCGTTACGAATGTCGTATATAGGAGAGTCTGCATCAATACTTTCTTGAAGTACGATATGGTTACTTACTAATTTATCTTTTAAACTCATCTTTTCTAAGTTATGAATCTAGACAGTTAAGTATAAGGGATATTTTTATTGGGAATATCTCTTATGTGTTGTCTAAACGTATTACGCTCCCACCTCTTCTTTTAACCAGTCGTATCCTTTTTCTTCAAGTTCAAGAGCAAGCTCTTTCCCTCCAGAACGTACAATTTTACCATTCATAAGAACGTGAACAAAATCTGGAACTATATATTCCAGAAGACGCTGGTAGTGTGTAATTACTAGTACAGCGTTATCTTTACTTTTAAGTTTATTTACGCCATTTGCAACTATGCGCAGTGCATCAATGTCTAGACCAGAATCTGTCTCATCAAGAATAGCAAGTTTAGGCTCAAGCATTGCCATCTGGAAGATCTCATTACGTTTCTTTTCTCCACCAGAAAATCCTACATTTAATGATCTAGAAAGAAACTTACGATCCATCTCAAGAAGTTCTGCCTTTTCTTTAATCTTTTTAAGCATCTCACTAGCTGGCATATTTTCTAGGCCTTTTGCTTTGCGAGTCTCGTTAATCGCTGTCTTGATAAAGTTTGTAACAGAAACTCCAGGAATTTCAACAGGGTATTGAAATGATAAGAAAACACCTTCGTGTGCTCTTTCTTCTGGATCCATCTCAAGAATAGATGTTCCTTCAAGCTCGATGTCTCCACCGCTCACCTCATACTCTTCTTTTCCTGCTATAACAGATGCGAGTGTACTTTTTCCAGAACCGTTTGGTCCCATGATAGCGTGCACTTCGCCAGCTTTTATTTCAAGATTAATACCTTTAAGGATATCTTTCTCTTCAATTCGTGCGTGTAAATCTTTAACTGATAACATAATTCTACGTTCTTATTGTGCGATTATTTACCGCTTTCTACTTTAATGGATGCGCCCTCTGTCGTGAGATTGTCTCCTGCGTCTATTTTAAGAGTGGCCTGAGATGTGGGTGCTTTAACTTCTACTATTTCTTTAATGGTCACTATAAAATCCCAACCTTCTTCATCTGTAGACTTAGGATTAATAATTCCCTTTATAATAACTGGTACCATATCATATTCATCACGTTGTAGTGGCTTGATAATGGTAGCTAGTTCATGCATTTTATCATCTTGAGCTACTCCGTAAATAAAGGAGTCTCCTTTAATGATAGCAGCATCTGCGAGATAGATAAATTCACCTTCTACAACTTGGTATGAAGTAGAGGAGTTGTCTTCTCTAGATGTTTGTTTACAACATACAAGTGTGACACTTGTGATTAATAACAAAACAATCTTTTTCATACGTTAGTTAAGAATTGCAGGAGTTTTAGCAAAGTTTCCCGCGTCATGCTGGATAATCACTTGTGCATTTTCTGCTTTCGCGAAAGCTTCAAATTCCTTTATACTATTTTCTGTAACAGGGATATCATAGTTAAACTGAGGTACTGTTGCATCTGCACGATTCTGTTCAAAGTGATAAATATCTCCAGAAAGTAATGTAGGTCCATTATTCTTTAAACGTAAGAACAATACTTGATGCCCAGGAGTGTGTCCTGGCATAGATTTTATAATTACCGTACCATCTCCAAAAACGTCTTTATCTCCATGTAACTTTTCAACGTTTGTAAGCTTGTTAAAACTATCTGGGGCATAAAATGAGTTTCCTTTAATGTCTTCTCCATTTGCAAAATCATATTCTGACTCTTGCACGAGCCATTGTGCATTTGCAAAGTGATTTGCAGCTCCTGTATGGTCAAAGTGTATATGGGAAAATGCAATCATGTCTATGTCCTCGGGAACCATTCCTATTCCCTTAAGCTGTGTTTTTATAGAATCTTTACGAGTGATTGTAAAAGCGCCTCCTTCTGGAGTAAATGGATCTTGACCTACCAGCATTTCTGGTAGTCCTGTATCCCATAGTAAAGTCCCTTTAGGGTGGTTAATTACATAAAATGCGTCTGCAAGTTCCTTTGAGTCGCCTTTGTAGGTATCTCCCTGAGCAAAAAGGTTAAGGTTGTTTGCGGTTACCGTACCACCACTAAAGGTGTATAAAGTTACTTCGGGAGTGTCTTTTGTTGCAGCTGCCTCTCTTCGGTCTTCTGCATTTTTTTTTCCTTCAGCATACCCTTTTTTAAACTCTTCACAAGAGAGTGTTGTAATGGCAAGGGCAATAATTAATAATATGTTTTTCATCAGTATAATAAGCTTCTTTAATTAATGTTGTTGTAAACGTTTATAATGTTACCCTACAGATCCTTCAAGGCTAATCTCAAGTAATTTTTGAGCTTCTACAGCAAACTCCATAGGGAGTTTATTAAGTACCTCTTTTGAGAATCCGTTTACGATTAACGCTATTGCTTTTTCCGTATCAATACCGCGCTGGTTACAATAAAAGATTTGATCTTCACCTATCTTACTAGTAGTTGCCTCGTGTTCTACTTGAGCGGTTTTATTTTTAGTCTCAATATACGGAAAGGTGTGAGCGCCACACTCATTACCCATTAATAATGAATCACATTGTGAGAAGTTACGAGCGTTTGTAGCTCCTGCGTTAATCTTTACAAGACCTCTGTAGGAGTTCTGAGATTTTCCTGCAGAAATACCTTTTGATATAATCGTACTCTTGGTATTTTTTCCAAGATGGATCATCTTAGTACCTGTGTCTGCCTGCTGGTGATTGTTTGTTACTGCGATAGAGTAAAACTCACCTATAGAGTTATCACCTTTTAAAATACAAGAAGGATATTTCCAAGTAACGGCAGATCCTGTTTCTACTTGTGTCCATGAGATTTTTGCATTTTTCTCACAAAGACCGCGCTTAGTTACAAAGTTATAAACACCTCCTTTTCCCTCTGCATTACCAGGATACCAGTTTTGTACGGTACTATATTTAATCTCTGCATCATCCATTGCGATAAGCTCTACAACGGCAGCGTGTAATTGGTTTTCATCACGGCTAGGAGCTGTACAGCCTTCTAGGTAACTTACATAACTACCTTCGTCTGCTACGAGTAATGTTCTTTCAAACTGCCCTGTTCCTCCTTGATTAATACGGAAGTAAGTAGAAAGTTCCATAGGGCATCTTACTCCTTTAGGAATATAGCAGAAAGAACCATCAGAAAATACCGCGCTGTTTAATGCTGCATAGTAATTATCTTTTACAGGAACAATCGTTCCTAAGTGCTTTCGTACTAATTCTGGGTGTTCTTTTATAGCCTCAGAGATACTCATGAAAATAATACCCTTCTCTGCAAGCGTCTTTTTAAATGTAGTTGCAACAGAAACCGAATCTACCACGATATCCATCGCGATATTGTTCATCTTCTTTTGCTCATCTACAGAAATTCCTAATTTCTTATACATAGCGAGTAGATCTGGATCTACATCATCTAGTGTTTTATTTGGATCAACAGCTACGGGAGCAGAGTAATAAGCAATTGCTTGAAAATCTGGCTTCTCATAATGTACGTTTGCCCAGTCTGGCTCTTCCATGGAGAGCCAAACTTTATAAGCCTCAAGTCTCCATTCAGTCATCCATTGTGGCTCCTCTTTTTTCTTAGAAATAGCTCGTACAATGTCTTCATTTAATCCTACGGGAAAGGTCTCAGACTCAATATCTGTAAAAAAACCATATTCGTACTCTTTGGTTTTTAATTCTTCCCTTAAATCATCTTCAGTATATGCCATGTTTCTTTTTTCAATGTGTGATAGAAAAGTATTCCTGCCCTAGTGGTGACTTTTCGTTGTAATCCAGTTTCCGCTTTTAGGGTATTTTAGGGAAAGCTGTAATGAGCATTTGTGTTGTTATGCTTTCGCGAAAGCGTAACAAAAAATGTTGTTTATAGAGAGAAACTCTCTCCGCATCCACAGGTGCGCTGTGCATTTGGGTTGTTAAAAACAAATCCTTTTCCATTGAGTCCTCCACTATATTCTAGGGTAGTACCTATTAAATAGAGGAAGCTTTTCTTGTCTACAATAAGCTTTACATCATTATCTTCAAAAACTTTATCATCTTCTTGATGCGTTTTGTCAAAATGAAGATCGTATGATAAGCCACTGCAACCGCCACTCTTTACGCCTACACGCACATAGTCTGTGGTCACATCAAAACCGTCTTCCTGCATGAGGCTTGCGATTTTAGTTTTTGCTTGTGAATCTACTTTAATCATATCGTTATAAATAGTTTGCAAATATACGGCTTAGGTCTCGTTTTTGCACGCTTCCTAACATATAACTAACGTATAGTGTAATAGGGTTTTCTTATAGCCATTATAAGTGCATATTGATAGCGTTTTTAAAGCTAGCAAGTAGTGCTGTTAGTCTGATGAAACTAGGGTGTAATGGCTAACGCTTTGTCGCTGCGGCAGTCTTGAAAATGGAATGTCATTTCTACTTGAAATGAAGGTTGAAACCTAATTTAAAGGATGTATTTTTCAAGTAAGTTTTCCACATACTAATGTTGATATTTTTATGTAAAACGTGTGATGATATAGAAACAGACTTGATGACAGCGTTAAGCATAAAAATCAAACCTCTGCTAAGGCTAGTAAAATGGCAATTGTGAATATCCTGTTGAAAACGTTGAAAGATAAATGCTTGTAGGAGTCCATAAAAAGGAGACCTTTATTATCCGCAATATTATAATTTTAATACTCAACATAGCTATGGAAATTACTCACATCGTTAAGCGCGATTTTCAAACGAAACCTTTTCACCAAGAGAAGATTACAAGTGCCATCCTTAAAGCAATGACTGCCATTGAGCATGGAGGTCCAGAAGATGCACAGCGTATTTCTGACCTTGTGTATAGCGACCTTAAGAAGCGAAAGGAACTTGATACGAGTTATATTCCTACTATTGAACAAATACAAGATCTCGTTGAGCGCAAGTTAATGTTAAGTGAGGAGTTTGTAGATGTTGCAAAGACATACATTTTGTACCGCGACGAGCAGGCACAAAAACGTAAAACAAACATCTTTGAAAAGCGTATCAACCTCAAGCCTTACGAGTATCCTCAATTATATGATTACGTTCCAGCAATAAGACACTCTTACTGGATACATACAGAGTATAACTTTACGAGTGATATCCAAGATTTTAAAACTCGTATTACAGATGTAGAGCGCAGTGCGATTAAAAACACGATGCTAGCAATCTCTCAGATAGAGGTTGCGGTAAAGGGCTTCTGGGGAGATATCTATCATAAAATGCCCAAACCAGAAATAGGAGCTGTAGGTGCAACATTTGCAGAGAGTGAAGTGCGCCACGCAGATGCATACTCACACCTGCTTGAGATATTAGGTCTTAATAAGGAGTTTAAGCTACTCAAGAAAAAACCTGTAATGATGAAGCGTGTGCAGTACTTAGAGACGGCACTTAAGAATGCAAAGAGTGAAGACAATAAGGAATACTCAGAGTCTATATTATTATTTTCTCTTTTTATTGAGCATGTGTCACTGTTTTCTCAGTTCTTGATTATCATGGCATTTAATAAGCATAAAAATATGCTTAAAGGAATCTCTAATGTGGTAGAAGCAACTTCTAAGGAGGAGCAGATACATGGGGATTTTGGCATTGATATTATAAAAATAATTAAAGCAGAAAACCCAGAGTGGTTTGATGCAGAGCATAGCACGACGGTGCAAGAAATGTGTAAGGAAGCCTTCAAAGCAGAGAGTAATATTGTAGATTGGATTTTTGAAGCTGGAGAATTAGATTTCTTACCTAAAGCACTAGTTAATGAATTTATCAAGGACAGATTCAATAAATCACTTACAAGTATTGGTATTGAGCCAGTTTTTGAAGTAGATGAGACGCTATTAAAAGATGCAGAGTGGTTTGATGATGAAATCATAGGGACTAAACATGGCGATTTCTTTGTAAAAAGATCTGTCAACTACACAAAAAGAGCACAAAGTATAACGCAAGACGACCTATTTTAAATGAACGATCAAGACTTAATTAAGAACCAAGGTACTGCTACAGCAGCAGTAACAGATAATGAACTACTAGCGGCTCGTAAAAAAGCGTTGTCTAATAATACAAAAAGCGAAGCAGCCGGATTTGAATGGCTCACAGAAAATAGTCGTAAATTTCTAGGAGCAGGATATTTGAGTCCTGGAGTTAGTCCAGAGCAACGTATAAGAGAAGTTGCAGATAGAGCAGAACAAATTTTAGGAATGCCAGGGTTTAGTGATAAATTCTATGGGTATATGTCTGAGGGATTCTACTCGCTAGCATCTCCAGTATGGTCTAACTTTGGTAAAGAAAGAGGGCTTCCTATAAGCTGTTTTGGATCTCATATCTCTGATGATATGGGTAACATTCTATACACGCAGTCTGAGGTAGGGATGATGTCAAAATTAGGTGGTGGTACCTCTGGTTATTTTGGTAAAATAAGACCAAGAGGTGCAGAGGTAAAGAATAACGGGCAAGCGTCTGGTTCTGTGCACATCATGCAACTTTTTGAGTCTATGGTAGATGTAGTAAGTCAAGGATCTGTAAGACGTGGTCGTTTTTCTCCTTACTTACCTATAGAGCATGCAGATATTGAAGAATTTTTAGAAATAGGAACAGAAGGAAATAGCATCCAGGAGCTTACACACGGTGTTACTGTGACTAATAAGTGGATGGAAGAAATGATTGCAGGAGATAGTGCAAAGCGTGCATTATGGGCAAAAGTGTTGCAGTCTAGAGGAGAAATGGGATATCCATACATCTTCTTTACAGACAACGCAAACAACGGCGCTGCCGATGTTTATAAAGACAAGGACCACAAAATTTATGCAAGTAACCTTTGTACAGAAATCATGTTGCCTTCTAATGATGATTGGTCATTTGTATGTGTGCTTTCTTCTGTAAACGTGTTACATTATGATAAGTGGAAGGATACAGATGCTGTAGAAACGATGGTTTACTTTCTAGATGCTGTGATTACTGAGTTTCTTGAAAAATTAGAAATGTACAGAGATTCAGACTCTAGAGAAGATCGCCAGACATTCTTATTTATGGAGCGTGCTTACAACTTTGCAAAATCTAACCGTTCATTAGGTTTAGGAGTATTAGGGTGGCACTCATTATTACAGTCTAGAATGTTACCTTTTAATAGTCAAGAGGCATTCAATCTTAACAGTGAGATCTTTAAAGTAATAAAAGAAAAATCGTACAAAGCATCTGAGGAACTTGCAGTAACATTTGGAGAGCCAGAAGTGCTTAAAGGATATGGCAGACGTAACGCAACACTTAATGCAGTTGCTCCTACAACGTCCTCTGCATTTATACTAGGTCAAGTATCTCAAGGTATTGAGCCTATCTGGTCAAATATTTATGTAAAAGATATTGCAAAAATTAAGACTACCATCAAGAACCCATTCTTAGAAGAGCTTCTTGAAGAAAAAGGTTTAAATACTACAGAAGTATGGAGAAGCATCCGTGATATGGATGGATCTGTACAGCACTTAGAATTCTTGAGCGAGAATGAGAAGGATACTTTTAAAACGTATTCAGAAATTGACCAGATGGATATTATCTATCAAGCAGCAAACCGTCAAAACCACATTGATCAAGGACAATCTGTAAATATTATTGTGCATCCAGAGATGCCAGTAAAGGAGATTAACAAGATCCACGTGACCGCATGGAAGCTAGGATTAAAATCTTTATACTACCAGCACAGTATGAATGCTGCACAAAAGTTTAAGCAAAAAAAGGATTGCGCTAGTTGTGAGGCATAATCTATATGCAAACTAGATATAACTTAAATGTTATAGATAATAGACATATTTAAAATAAAAGACTCGCTAGCATAGCGGGTCTTTTATTTTTATAAAACTAACTGTGTTGTTCACGCTTTCGCGAAAGCGTACTCACATTAAAAAATCTTCATAAATCCTACGTTGTCAATAATAATAACACCTTCTGAGGTGCCGTCAAAAACAAAAGAGATACGTGCAATGGCATTTGAGCTAAAAGCCAGATTACGATCTTCAACATCTTTTAACGGAAAGTAATAGGTCTGGAATACATTTTCTGAGAGTGTTTCTTCTTCTATAAATTGAGACTTCCAGAGACGTACACCTATTTCAGTTTGTAATGCAGAGAAGTCACTTAGACACATGGAAGAGCTATTTCCTCCAGTGTCTTCTAGGATGATGGTAAAATCAATGGGTTCTTGTGGCAGTGCTGTGATTGCGCTTTTTGTGGTAGTTTCTTCGCTAGGATCCTCACTGTTCATAGAATGGTTGTTACTACTCTCTGATGCATTATTTGCGGTATTGTAATTGTTATTAATCCATTTTCCACTAGATTTTGGATCTGCATTTTCAAAGGCTTCTGCGAGAGAAAATGTAAATGCTTTGGTGCTGTCTATGGCAACGGGCGGTGTTTCAAAAACAAATGAAAAACTTGCTTGAAAACTATCTTGCCGGATATTGCTATCTTCAGCCTGTTCAATAACGTCACTATACCAGCCTACGTATGCTGCGCGACTTCCCTTTTCACCCCATTTTAATGCTATTTCTTGTTCTCTCCATACGCTTAGATTAAGACCGTCTATGCTAGTTATGCTGTTTGATGAAGTAGTTACATCAAAATCTTCATCAAAAGTAGCAATAGCCTCAAAAGAGCTATCCTCATACTGATTAAGGTAAATGGTTTCTGGAAGCCACGCTCTCCCTTTACGGGCATCCATAAATAGCGGTAAGTATTCTTTGTGTTTTTTGAGAGTAGCCTCGAGAAAGGCACTTATATACACTTTAGCAATTTGCTCTTGATCTTTTTTGGGGAGTAATTGCTTGTTGTTTAAAAACTGTTTAAAGGAGAGTCCATCATCATTAGCTCCCCAGCTAGTATTAAACTGGCCATGATTTGCTCCTTGTATATAGAGCCCACTTTTTATAAACGTTGTACTGTCAGAAAATGTGATACGCTCATATTGCTTAGACCCTGCATAAGAACTTACGTCACCATCTTGAGATCCATGCATCACAAAATAGTTGATGTCTTTAAGTGATGTGCGCGTATTACCAGGTTCATACTGTCCATCTACAGGAGCTATCGCAATAATAGAATTAATAGTATAGTTGTAATCTAGTGTTATGGTAGCATCATCTGGGTAATGCGTAAGTTTGTTTAGTAAAGCTGCGTGGGCAACAGCTTCACCACCTCTAGAATGACCTATTAATGCAATCTGTGTAGTATCTATTTTATTATAAAAACTACTTTCGGGATCTTTGTTCCATGTATGCCATCCCTTTAAGTGTTCTAGAAGGATCCAGCCGCGGGCATCATTTTCATCATCCAGTCCTTCTGGAATGTCTGACCAGCTACTGTTGATAAAGTTTTGATCTACAGATGCAACAATGAATCCTCTTGATGCCATTAATTCTCCTAGATATGCATATCCTTTGTCTGAGAAGTCATGCATAGAGTGATTGCCGTGCACAATTAATACAAGCGGGAATGATCCTTTGCCCTCTGGATACCATACGCGACCATTTACAGGAAGTTCGCTGGCATCAAAACCCCAGAAATTTTCTCTGTACCAACCACTCATACCTTCCCAGTTGTCTAGAAATGCTACTCCATTTATAGTGTTTGTTATAATAGTTGCTTCTTCCCCATATTCAGGTCTGTGCTTATCGCTACCGCTACCATAAGTTAATGTTTGTACCTTGTAATTACCCTTTAATGATGGAGAAGGAACGTTAATGTGCTCAATACTGTCCTCGTTAAGAGCAGCTGCATTGATCATAGGTTTCATGTCAAACCCCTTAGTAAGAAACCCTATTAAAGCTAGGGTACATCCAGTAATAGCGACAGTTATACCTAGTAGGGTTACGATTTTCTTTATAAGAGTTTTTTCTTTATAATTTTTACTACTAAGTACTGCAATAGCAGCACCCGCAGAGCAAAGAGTAATCACTGCCCATAACCAGTAAACGAGCTCTTCTGATAATGATAGCAGGAGGAGCGGTGTAGTGATCAGTAATGCTATCTGGAGAATCTTAGGAATGCGAGCGAGCTTTTTAAGTATCCATAATCCTAGATATACAGATAGTATAATGCCTAGAACTATCACGAGTTGTAATAGTATGAGTGTACCGTCACCCATAGTTTGTATAGCGTGTATGGCAAAAACCAAAAAGATAATGAAGGTACCTACAAGCAGGGCTCTTGCAGCTCCGTTAATGGCAGTCGCACCAGGAGTAACCATAGCTAGTTGCTTGTAAATCCATTTTTTGAGTCTTAATAATCGCTGCATATCTTAAACATGTTTACATAAGTAAATGTAGCTTTATTTTGAGTTTCTTGTTATAGGCAGTACTTTTCACCAAAATTTACTACCCTTGAAAAATAGTATAACCTCTTTTATCTTTACGATTACCTTCTTTTGCGTTGCCTATAGCCAGACGGGATCGGGATCTATACCTAATCAAACGATTGATACTATAGTTATTTCTTCATCGAGAATTAAGAGTACCATACAGCAAATACCTGCAGCTGTTTCTGTAATCATTACAAGCAAGGAAGATGCTACTAGGCAGCAGTTATCTTTACAAGAATATGTGCAGCAAGTGCCTGGTTTATTTACTCAAAACGCAAACAATTTTGCTCAAGATTTACGAATCTCTATTCGTGGTTTTGGAGCACGGTCTAGTTTTGGAATACGAGGTATAAAACTTATTGTAGATGGAATTCCAGAGACTACTCCAGATGGGCAAGGGCAGCTAGATAATCTTAATCTCGGGATTATTGATCGTATAGAGATTACAAAAGGAGCAAGTGCTAGCCTTTATGGAAATGCCTCTGGAGGAGTGATTGATATTACAACAACAGCTTACGATACACTCGTGGGTAATACCACTTCAATAAAAGCTGGAGTAGGTGCCTTTGGGTTCCAAAATTATCAAGCCACGGCTACTATAGGAGATGCAACTGCAAACTATACGTTTCATGGTAATTATGCGAGTAGCGATGGGTATAGAGATCAAAGTGGTTTTGAACAAATAAATACCAACTTTAAGGGCCAGTTTAAAATAAACGATAATACATACTTAACAGCAATTCTTAATTATGCAGATTCACCGCAGGCAGATGATCCTGGCGGATTAACGCTAGAAGAGGTTAACACAAAAAGACGACAAGCTCGAGATAGAAATATACAGTTTAATACTGGTGAGGCTATAACACAGTTTAAGGTAGGCACAAGTCTAGCTTGGAATGCAAGTAAAAATGCTACTGTAAATGCGTATGCTTTCTATAGTAACCGGCAGTTTAATGGACTGCTACCCTTTGAATTTGGAGGTATTGTTGATTTATCACGCAATTACTTAGGACAAGGAACAAGTATCACTTACAAGAAAAATAAAAATACCATACGCGTAGGATATGATGTTGCTTATCAAAATGACAGACGCAATAGGTTTAGAAATCTAGACGGAGAAGAAGGAGACCAAACGCTGGGGCAGCATGAGAAATTTACTAACCTAGGAGTTTATATTACAGACCATTTTGAGCTAGGTAAATTATTAGTGACGGCGGGCGCTAGATTTGATTACAATAAGCTTTCGGCAGATGATGATTTTCTGGATAATGGAGATGATTCTGGAAGTATTACTTTAAATGCTTTTAACCCTAGTATTGGTGTAAGTTACGCTTTTGCGAAAGCGTTAACTCCTTACATCAATATATCAACCAGTTTTGAGACACCGTCGTTATCAGAATTATCATTAAATCCTGACGGATCTGCAGGTTTTAATGATAATCTAAAAGCGCAGAAGGCAACTAGTTTTGAGATAGGTGTAAAAGGAGTAGCTATTAAAAAATTGAGTTATCAAGTTGCGGTATTTTCTATAGCTACCAAGGATGACTTAGTACCCTTTGAATTGGCTCAATTTCCAGATCGGGATTTTTTTAGAAATGCAGGTAAAACTGATCGTTTAGGTCTTGAAGTCGAGGCATCTTATAATGCATTACCTATAGGCAATGGCTGGCTGAATGTAACTGGATCTTATACGTACTCAGACTTTACCTATGATGAATTTGAAACGCCAAATGGTAATTTTAAAGGTAATTTCTTACCCGGAATACCAAAAAACATAGCTAGCTTGGGGCTACAGTATGCTGGTGATCATGGTTTTAATGCAAGCATACATACAAATTTTATAGGAGAGCAATTTGCTCAGGATAGTAATGAGACTACCATAGATAATTATGAGCTAGTTAATGTGCGGGCTAGCTACCAGATGTCATTTAGAGACGCCTCCTTAAAACCATACCTAGGGATAAATAATGTGCTAGATCAAAAATATACAGATAACGTGCGCATTAATGCCTTTGGAGGTAGATTTTATGAGCCTGCGCCAGGATTAACTATTTTTGGAGGAATCACTATTGAATTTTAATATCGTGACAGAGCTACAAACATACATTATTGCAATTATAGGAGGACTTATTGCTGGAGGCATTAATACCCTTGCGGGAAATGGAAGCGCCATTACATTAACCATCTTTACAGAAGTACTAGGCTTGCCAGGTAATATTGCAAACGGGACAAATCGCATAGGTATTTTTACACAATGCTCTGCCACCTCATGGGTTTTTTATAATAATGGAAAACTTGATGTAAAAAGAAACAAAAACTATATCATTCCTATTTTTATAGGAGCTATTGCGGGAGCTATTCTTGCTATTAATGTAAGTAATGAACAGTTTAGAGCTGTTTTTAAATTTATGATGGTTTTTATGTTACTTGCGGTACTCGTAAAGCCTAAGCGCTGGCTAAGAGAGACAGATCTTACGTTCAAGCCTAAATGGTACATTTATATCCCATTGCTTTTTGCTCTTGGATTTTATGGAGGGTTTATCCAGATGGGTATGGGCGTGTTTTTCCTTATAATCATGGTGTTAGGAATGCGCTTTAATATCATAGAAAGCAATGCGCTCAAAAGTTTTGTAATAGGTCTTTATACACTTTTTGTAATCGTGATTTTCCATTATCAAGGACTCATTGATTGGAAACTAGGTGGTATTATGGCAATAGGGCAGACCACAGGAGGATTTCTTACCGCCCGCTTTGCTAGCAAGCATAAATGGGCAGATCAAGTGGCTTATTACGTACTTATTATTGTACTCATAGGAGCCATAGGAAAGATGTTTTTATTTTGAATGTACGCTTTCGCGAAAGCGTAAACGAACACTTTATTATTTTGTAAGTATTTTTAAGGATCTAAAATTAAAGATTATGAGCGTCAAGATGTTATCTATAATAGGTTGTTGTATGTTGTTTATTTCTAGCTGTAATCATGCAGAGGAAAAAAAGCAAAAGGAAGATGAGCCGGTAAGAAAACTTAGAGCACTCATAATAGATGGTCAAAACAATCACGGCGTATGGCCTAAAACTACGATGATGATGAAATCTTATCTAGAGGAGGAAACGCTTTTTGAGGTAGATATATATCGTTCAAAGTATACGTATCAAGGACCACATCACGCAAATGTAGATGGACTTAATCATGATAGTATCACACAACTCATAGCAAATTATCCAATAGATGATGCCAGAGTTCATGAGGTGAGAGATACTATAACTGCTGATGTGTCATTTAATCCAGACTTTAAAAGCTATGATGTTATTGTATCTAATTTTGGGATGGATTCTAGCGATTGGCCTACAGATGTAAAAAGTTCTTTTGAAAAATATATGCAAGATGGCGGTGGACTTGTAGTGGTACACGCGGCAAATAATTCATGGGGTGACTGGGAAGCTTTTAATAAAATGATAGGCGTAGGTGGCTGGGGTAATCGCCCACTAGATGAAGGGAATCAAATATTTATAGATACCGAGAATGGACTTACTGTAACGCCTAGCAATGGGCAAGAATCTTCACATGGTCCAGAAGAGGAATTTGTGCTCACAGCTTTGGATTCATTACATCCTATTACACGAGGATTACCCACCCAGTGGATGCATACTAAAGATGAATTGTATGATCGTTTACGTGGCCCTGCAGAGCATGTGAATGTGCTTTATTATGCATTCTCAGATGTAGAAGGGAATGCGCAACCATGGGCGCCAGAAAATAAAGGATCTGGAAGGGGTGAGCCGCTACTCATGACTATAGATTATGGTAAGGGACGTGTTTTTCATACTGCCTTAGGTCACATGGACTACTCTATGGAAAGTGTAGGTTTTATTGTAACACTACAGCGAGGAGCAGAGTGGGCTGCAACAGGAAAAGTAACACAACAAATTCCCTCAGATTTTCCCACAAAAAAGAGCGCTGTAAAGCGCTCTTGGAAATAGTTATATGTTACTAGTATTAGGCTGCAAGTCTACCTTTAATACGTTTTTCAATTTTTTTCTTTTTTACAGTAAGGCGTTTCATCACATCCATTAACTTACTGTCTTTTGTTTTCTTGTATATTTCATTAATAGCAAGAATCAATTTTTTGCCTTCTCGTGATGCTGCTACTCGATCACTTGTAGACATGTGACTCATTGTTCTATTTTCATATACTTCTGCTTGTTGTAAAAGTTCCATAATAAAATGTTTAATTTTCGTTCAAATTACTTAAACAATATCTACTAACCTATAGAATTGTGGGCTTTTATGAATACTTTATGAAAAACAGAAACTTTTATGAGATTATGGATGATGTTGAGGTTCTTTTTTTCTTTTTGTAACGGTAGTAGTGTGTATTGTTTTCAAAAACAAATAGATATGTATATATTTTGTAGCCTCTGTTTTTGTTTACCATCGTTTAATTTTTTTTAAAAATCTCTATGTTGAACTAAGAACATAGGAGAGGTCTCCATTAAAAGAGCGAGAGGAGTGATGATTATATGGATATAAGATATTTAGCTTCTCTGTAAATTTACTACAGTTAGAATGCACTACATGTAATGCTTCTATCATTGTAAACCCCTTACATAGATATACACAGATGGTAACAGTGGAAGCAACATTTTGAAAAGGTTACAAGAAGATGTTTGAGTATCTTTGCAGCTATGTTAGAAGACAAAAACCAAGAGCGCACTTCGCTATCAGAATTAGGAGAATTTGGTCTTATAGACCATCTTACAAAGCACTTTAAAATTCATCATAAAAGTACGCTAGTGAGTATAGGAGACGACGCTGCCGTTCTTAAATTCCCTAAAAGTGAGATTATAGTAACTACAGATCTTCTCGTGGAAGGTGTTCACTTTGACCTTAGTTATATGCCTTTAAAGCATTTAGGATATAAGGCAGTAATGGTAAATCTATCTGATGTATATGCTATGAATGCAGAGGCGAGCCAGATTACGGTTTCTATAGCGGTTTCAAACCGTTTTCCTCTAGAAGCACTTGAAGAGTTGTATGCTGGAATCCAGGCGGCCTGTATTAATTACAAAGTAGATCTTGTAGGTGGTGATACCACTTCTTCTAATGTTGGACTGGTGATAAGTGTTACGGCAATAGGACATGCTAGCCCTAAGAACATTGTAAAAAGAGCTACAGCCAAAGCTGGTGATTTACTAGTGGTAACCGGCGATATAGGCGCAGCATATATGGGTTTACAAATACTAGAAAGAGAAAAGGCAGTTTTTAAAGTAAATCCTAACAGCCAGCCAGATCTTGAGCAATATAGTTACTTAATTGAGCGCCAGTTAAAACCAGAAGCACGTAAGGATGTAAAAGGGATTTTAGAATCTTTAGGAGTGCAACCCACATCAATGATTGATATAAGTGACGGTCTATCGTCAGAAGTATTGCATTTATGTAAAAATTCTGGCGTGGGTTGTAATTTATATGAAGATAAAATTCCGTTAGACCCTCAAGTCATTAGTAGCTGTGAAGAATTTGATTTAGACAGTACTACAATAGCATTAAGTGGTGGAGAAGATTATGAATTACTCTTTACCATTACCCAAGACGATTTTCCTAACATAAAGGCAAATCCTAATTTCTCTATTATAGGTCACATGACGGAGGAGAAAGAAGGCCTGCACCTCATCACACGAGCAGCTACTAAAATTCCATTAGTAGCTCGCGGGTGGAATGCACTTCAAAAAGAAGATTAAGAAGAACGAGCGAGCTTACGAACGTAAAAATCTTCAAAAACTTCATTAGTATGTCGTAATTTGGGTGTCAATGGTGTGTAACGACCATAACCATCAAGGGTAAACTGTTTTTTACAATAACAACATTCAAACTCTTTTAAGTTTGACTCGTATTGTTTAGTAATTCTATACTTATGCCCAAGTATTTTACAAGCAACTGAGGAGAGAGGATTTAGGGTTTGTTTTTGTACATGTAGGTTATTAGATTTCATTGTAGGGAGATTTTTGTGATATAAATTAAAGAATAATCTATGAAATACACAAATATATCGACAAAATACATGATAATTTAACAATCTAAATACTTCTTAAGCTACTGTACTATTTGTGTTTGCTATAAAAGTAGATTTTAAAGTATTCGTATATTTAATATACTACACTAAGGGTCTTATACGATTTTCAGAAAAGCTAAGAGGTGATTAATGGTTTCTTGACTATTTGTAATATATGACATGTGACCACTTTCTAGCACGGTAAAAAAATCTGTAAATGACTTGTAATGTAGCTCATGCTTAGCGGCATCTATAAGCAGATCAGATTCCCCTAATATCATTCCAGTCACGATAGGAGTAGTTTTCCAAAAACTTGAACTGTCTGGTCTGTCTTTCATTCCTGAGTTTGCAGCAATATAGCCTTGTACGGGTGTGTCAAGAGCTTCTAGAAGCGCATTATTTATCTGTGCACTATAGTTTGTGCTTGCTTTTTTATCAAAGAGGTTTATAAAGGACATTCTCACGAGTTGTTCGTATTGCTTTTTGGCCATTACATTTGCTCGTGATCTCAATCTTTTACGGGTATCATCATCCGGATCTGGAGTGGCGTTGAGTAAACATATTCTAGACAAATTTTCTGGATAAGCTTTTGCGAAAGCAATTCCCACATAGCCTCCCATAGAGTGTCCTATTATAGAGATATTTCTGAGCTCCAGGGACGTAGTTACAGTAGCAACTGCTGCGGCCATTTCTTCCATGCTGTGCACGTATCCTATAGACTCCGAAAATCCATGACCTAGTAAATCAATGCAGATAACACGGTGTTGCTCACACAAAACGCTAAGGAAATGATCCCACATACGGTTATTTTCTAAGAATCCGTGTAATAAGACCACGGGTGTCCCTTTTCCTTGATCTGTATAAAATATGGAAGCACCTTTGTGGTTAATGGTCATTAGTTCTATATTGGAGGGCAAATATCAAGCAACCTATGAGAATGACCA
>ENA-ORXC01000594-ORXC01000594.1-marine-metagenome-genome-assembly--contig:-NODE-594-length-24725-cov-6.584429_pt1 | contig 24725 bp, 29 predicted proteins | sample MGYA00237865_ERZ511478 | MGnify/ENA metagenome assembly ERZ511478
TGAATCACTTCACCTGTAAATGGATTCGTAATTCGACGACGATAGTCTAATACACCATTAAGAATTGGTAATGTTTCGGGTTTAGCCATGTTAATTTCATCAATATATAGAATATGGCCTTCTTTCATTGCTTTTATTACTGGTCCATCTATAAATACGATTTCTTGATGACCTTGTTCATTAGTTTTAATTGTTTTAAAGCCTAATAAACTTTCAGCATCTAAATCAACTGAACAGTTGACTTGATACATTGGTGTATCTACAACTTCACTCAATGTTTCAGCTAGTTTAGTTTTACCAGAACCAGTAGGTCCTTTTAATAATATATTTTTATTTAAATCAAATAGTGCTTTCGCATCGTTAAATACGGAAACATCTGAGTTTTTATATTGTGATTGTGCCATTATTTGCATGCTCCTTTTTAATATGAAAAAGACTAAGACATGTGGGTTGTACTTTCCAATTGTCTTAGTCTTGTTGACTATTGTTTTATCTACTTTTAGTAAAGTTAATTTTAAAATATTATGAAATTAAACTTCTTTAAAGTAAGTTTTATAATAGCCACCAACTAAACCTGAATTATCGATGATTTGATAATATTCTTCTGTTTCATTTATTACATCGTACTGTTTACCAACAGTTAACATATCAGATACAGTGAATTTTTTAGCATCTGTATTTGTAACCTCAACTTTTTTAATAGGTGTGCGTTCTTTCCATGTTTCATGTAACATTTATTGTTCCCTACCTTTATGAATATTTAAGTTATTTATCTAGTGTGTATATAAATGAAATACCACTATTTTCAGTGATTCTTAATGATTCGGAATCATCTTGTTGTAATGTCTGATATGGAATGCCAATATCTTCTAAAGTTTGTTTCGCATTTTCAAAATCAGATTTACTATTTGTTGAAAATTCAACCTGTTCTATCATTTCATTATCTTGATTAGTAATGTCACTCTCTGCTTCATACAAATGAAGCTCGCCTCCAAGTCCACCTTCACCAATTTTAAATACTTGAATAGCCTGAGTAGCTTCTTCAGAAGGAAGATATTCAGCAAATATATGTAAACCAAATACTTTATTAAGAATTGAAGCTGTAATAGATAATTCATTAACTTTAAGAATAACAGGACCTAAGCCTTGAATTTGATGTAATGGGTTCACAGTACTATCAAATGATGGCATACCTAAAGGGACACCTGTATTATGTTCGTTAGAATAGATATCAAACAATTGTTGGTTATGATCCTCAAAGTTAAAATGCATATTACCATTGAGTTCAGTAATTGAGCTAAAAGATATTTGATGTTGATTTAATATATCTTGATATTCATCCAAACCAGAATCTGACGGTGTTCTTAATCCTACACTATCTATATGTGAATTTTGATAGTCATTGTTTGGAACTTCAACAAAGTGTATACGTGTTCCTGGATTTAAATCAGCGTCGCCAAATCTTAATGCGTTGTCGCCTTTCTCAGATGAATTTAAACCTAATATATTTTCGAATAATTCTTTCGTTTTAGATAAGTCACTTGTACCTAACGTGACGCTTCTAATTCCGCTCATCTACTGACACCCCTAATCATTTATCTTTACTCTATTATTATAACGTATTTTAACCGTGATTTATATGATGAACTCTAAGAGAAAATGACTTGAAACGTATATAAATTTCAAAATTCTCACCATGTGTAAAGTGGTTTGTAATTAATTTTTCATATTTGAACAAAAATTCATTTTGGTATTATCGAGAAAGTATATTAAAATGTAAATATAGAGATTAGTGAAGGAGGCATATCATATGTCCAGTATGTGGATTATATTTGCAATTACTGTATTAATTGCTGTTTATTCAGGTATACAAGTTTTTACAAATTTACAAAATAAACAAAAACCAAGTTTTAAATATTTCCTAATTGCTTTTGTTGTGTTTCTTATTTTAGCAATTATTGAAGTCTTCATGCTTTATTAAAATATAATTATAAAACGTCCTAATCTTTGAATGATGTTAATAGCGATACCATAAGATATGCTTTTTAACAGTCAAATTCAAACAGTATTAGGACATTCTTTTATAGATACTCGGTTTTAGAGAAAATATAATAAAGTAAGGTAGAGCTTAAAATAATATATAACACAAACCATATATTTAATAATAAAAAATCAGTTGATAAAATTTTAGTTAAAGATAGTTGATAATATTGTATAACATCACCAATTGGTGGGATAATCCATAAAACGAATTTTGATATTGGATAATGTTGAATAACTGTATGTCTTAATATTGATAATAAGACAATCAATATTAATAATAACCAACTATATCTTTTTGATAGTATGTTTTGAGTTTTAATAACGGCTCCAATAATCATTCCTATAATGATGACAAGTATATGTAGATAAAGACCTAAAAATAATTTAGATATTGTTAGATGTTCAGAAAAACTGTGCAATATTATTGGATATATTATAGAAAACAAAATCAGTGGAATCATAATAATAAAACTGAATATCAATTTGTTAGTTAGATACTTTAATTTAGATTGATTTTGAATAAATAGTAATTGTCTTTCAGTATTTGACTCTAATTTAAAATTATTAATAGTTAACCAAGCGGCAACTGGTAACAATATGATAGTGGCTGAGGCGTAAGCTGAAAGTACAGGTTGCCCACTATATACATATAACAGAATAATCCAAACGATAAATAATGCATAAGGAGGAATATATGTATAAGAACGTATCAATTTCTTAAATTGATAATTGAACATTGTCATTAAATGTCACTCCCCTCTTTTACCTTTTTAATTGGAAAGTCTGCTTTGATTAATTCCAAAAGTATTGCATTCGTTTGTTTATCTTCAATTTTAATATTGAAAGTATCATCTTTATCATTTTCTAGTTTTGTTAATTTAAATTGTTGAGCGATTTCACTATAGAATTGCTTGAATTTTAATTCATCACTTGCTTGAACAGTTATAATTTTATAATGATATTGTTTGTCACTAAGCTTTGTTAATTGATTGGTCTCAATATTGTAAATATGAGTGATAATATTGTTATGAATATGCGCTTCGTGTGAAGTTAAAATAATTGTTGCAGTACGTTTTAATTTATTCAATATATGAATTAAATAGTTTAGAGAACTATCATCTAGTCCACTAAAAGGCTCGTCTAAAATGTATATATCTGCTTCCGCTAATAAACATTGTAATATATTAATCTTTTGTTGAGTTCCCTTTGAACAATCTTTAATTTTTTGATTTAAAAATGGAGTTAATTGAAATTTATCTAATGCAGTATTAAGAAATGAGTTATTTTTGTTTAAGTTATATGTATGAATCAGATATTTAATATATTCAGCTATCGTTAAATTAAGATAAGGAGGAAAGGAATCTGGAACATAACTCACAGTACCATTAACATTAATTGATCCAGTTGAAGGTTTTAAAAGTTGGGCAATCATTTTCAAAGTAATACTTTTGCCTGTTCCATTATGTCCTTGTATAAGCGTAATCGTATGTTGAGGGATAGACATAGATATCCCCTTTATTATTTCTTTATGATTTATCGTTTTATATATTTTATCCGCAACAATAGCATCTTTATTCATCTTTTTCACCTTATAATTCATTACTTAATTTCATTATTAAAATCATATTATCATTCAACATTTAAAAGTGATATACAACTATAGTATTAATTATAAAAAAACAACGGAGAAACGAATCCCCGTTGTTTTTATTTTATTCAATTTACGAATATAAAATTAAGATTCTAATAATAAATCTTCAGGATTTTCAATTAATTCTTTAATTGTTTTTAGGAATCCTACTGCTTCTTTACCATCGATGATTCTGTGGTCATAACTTAAAGCAATGTACATCATTGGACGATTTTCAATTGTATCTTTATCGATTGCAATTGGACGTGTAATGATTGAGTGCATACCTAAAATTGCAGCTTGGCTACCATTAATAATTGGTGTACTCATCATTGAACCGAAGATACCACCATTAGTAATAGTAAATGAACCGTTAACCATATCGTCTAAGCCTAATTTTTTGTCGCGTGCTTTAACAGCTAAGTTTGCGATTTCTTCTTCGATTTCAGCGAAGTTTTTCTTATCACAATCTCTTACGAATGGTACTAGTAATCCATCTTCAGTAGAAACGGCAATACCAATATCATAGTATTGTTTAGTAATCATGTCTTCGCCATCAATTTCAGCGTTAACTTCAGGATATTTTTTAAGTGCAGCTACTGCAGCTTTAGTGAAGAATGACATGAAACCTAATTTAGTACCATCGTGATCTTTAATGAATTGTTCTTTCTTACGTTTACGTAAATCCATAACGTTAGTCATATCAACTTCATTGAAAGTTGTTAACATTGCTGTGTTATTAGATACTTCTAATAATTTTTTAGCAGCTGTTTTCTTTCTACGTGACATTTTTTCACGAATAACTGGTTTAGATGGTTTGTCGCTTGATTTTTTAGCTTCATTACCAGAAGGTTTGTTATCACTTTGTGATGATTGTTGTTGGTTTTGATTGTTATTAATATCTTCTTTTCTTACAACGTCGTTTGATTTTCCAGCCACTTCGTTTAAGTCAACGCCATTTGCACGTGCATGACGACGCGCTGAAGGTGTTGCTTTAACAAATTGGTTATTAGATGAATCATCTTGTGATTGATCAGATGATTGATTATTATCATTTGATTGTTGAGTTGTTTCTTTAGCTTGTTGATCGTCTTTATTAGTTTCATCATTATTTTGTGGAGTTTGATTGTCTGATGAACCACTTGAAGCATTACCACTTCCTTCACCAACAACTGCGATAGCTTGACCTACTTCAACTGTATCGCCTTCGTTAGCAAGTTGTTCTGATAATACACCTGCTTCTTCTGATACAACTTCTACGTTAACTTTATCTGTTTCTAATTCAAGAATAGCTTCACCTTTATCTACGCTATCTCCAACATTTTTTAACCATTCTGCAATGGTACCTTCTGTAATTGATTCTGCTAATTCTGGAACTTTAACCTCTGGCATTTTATTTTTCCCCCTATTTATTTAGTAATGCTACTTTCAATAATATTATTTTGAACAAGTTTGTGGATTTCACCGTCACCTTCAGCTGGTGCTGCCCTTTGGATTCTTCCATGATAACTTAAATTATATTTATCGCCAACAAGTGATTTAAGGTATGGATAAACGAATAACCATGCACCTTGGTTTTTAGGTTCTTCTTGTACCCAAGACACTGTCTCAAGGTTTGGTAATTCATCGAAAATAGCTTTAATTTCATCTTCTGGGAATGGATATAATCTTTCGACAGCTACAAGTAATACAGACTCATCTGGATTTTTAGCTAAATATTCTTTTAAGTCTATAAATACTTTACCTGACGCTAAAATAACTTTTTTCACTTTATTTGCATCATATTCTTCAGCAAGAACTGGTTGGAAACCACCAGATGTAAACTCATTAATTGGTTTAGCCACTGTTTTATTACGTAATAAACTTTTAGGTGACATTACAATCAATGGTCTCATTTCTTCAGAATCTAAACTTGCTGCTTGTGCACGTAATAAATGGAAGTAGTTACTTGCACTTGATAAATTAACTACAGTACTGTTATTTTCAGCTGCAAGTTGTAAAAATCTTTCAAGACGTGCTGATGAATGTTCTGGACCTTGTCCTTCATAAGAATGTGGTAAGAACAATGTTAAACCTGAACGTTCGCCCCATTTTGCACGTGCGCTTGATAAGAAGTTATCAAACATCATTTGAGCCATGTTTGAGAAGTCCCCGTATTGTGCTTCCCAAATATTAAAGCTACCTTTATTTTCAACATTATAACCATATTCGAAACCTACAACTGCTGCTTCTGATAATGGTGAATTATGAATGTCGAATGTCGCTTTTTGGTCAGGTACATGATGTAACGGAGTATATGTGTCCCCATTTTCTTCATCGTGTAGTACCGCATGACGGTGACTGAATGTACCTCTTTCACTATCTTGACCAGTTAATCGAATTGACGTTCCATCTTGTAAAATTGTAGCAAAAGCAAGTTGTTCAGCTTGAGCCCAATCAACTAAGCCATCTTCTTTTTCAAATGGTTCTTTACGTTTTTCAAGAACTTTATTTAGTTTTTTCAGAACGTTGAAACCCTCAGGATAAGTTAACATTGCATCATTGATTTCTTTTAAGTGATCGAATGAGAATTCTTTATCATCACTTTGCAATGGTTGTTGTAATGCCTCAGGTTTTTCCATATCTGGATTATCCATTTTATCTGATTTGTCGATTTTGTCATGCGCTGCACGCATTTCTTTTTGAACGTTATCAATGATTTGATTCATTTCGTCTTCACTGATAATGCCTTCTTCGACTAATTTCTTACCATAAACAAGTTCTACAGAATCATGCTTGCGGATATTGTGATATGGTAATGGATTTGTGATAGATGGTTCATCCATTTCATTATGTCCATAACGTCTGTAACCAACTAAATCAATTACGACATCTTTGTGGAATTCTTTACGGAATTCCATTGCAATATCAATCGCTTCGATTGTTGCTTCTACGTCATCAGCATTAACATGTAAAATTGGCACGTCATAGCCTTTTGCAACGTCAGTAGAATATGTTGTTGAGCGACCATCTGTTGGTTCAGTAGTGAAACCAATTCTATTATTTGTAACGATGTGCAATGAACCACCTGTAGAATAACCTTCAAGATCTCCTAAGTTCATTGTTTCAAAGTTAATACCTTGACCTGGATATGCAGCATCACCATGAATAATAATTGGCATCGCTCTATGGAAGTCAGTTTGTGGTGCACCGGCTTGTTGAGTATTATCTTGGGCAGCACGCGTACGACCTTCAACAACGGGTGCTACAATTTCCAAATGACTTGGATTATTTGCTAGAGCAATTCGTTGTTCAATACCGTATGAGTCAGTTGTTTTAATACCGCCTAAGTGATATTTAACATCGCCTGTCCAACCAGCTGTTAGTTCTAAACTACCGTCTTCTGGTAAGAACTTCATTGGATCAGTATGCATGAATTCTGAAATCATCATTTCATAAGGTTTTTCTAAAACGTGAGTCAATACATTTAATCGACCACGGTGTGCCATACCAATTTGAATATTAGTAATACCTTCTTCACCAGCACGAGTGATTGTTTGTTGTAACATTGGAACTAACGTATCAACACCTTCGATTGAAAAACGTTTAGCACCTACAAAGTTTTTGTGTAGATATTTTTCGAATCCTTCTACATGAGCTAATTTGTTAAATAATTCTGTTTTTTGTTGATTATTTAATGTAGCTTTGTAAGGTGTTTCGATACGGCGTTTTAACCATACACGCTCTTTATTATTATTAATATGCGTGTATTCAAACGCAATTGGTCCTTTGTATCTTTTTTCCATACGAACAATGGCTTCATAAGCATTATCGTAAATATCAGTAAAATGTTCTGATACGATTCCAGCTGAAATGTTTTCCAAAGTGGCTTGGTCTAAATCGAAATCTTCTATTTCTAATTTAGGAATATGTTTACGCTCTGGAGGATTGACTGGATAAATATCTGCTTTTAAATGTCCGTATTGTCTAATATTATCGATTAATCTCATGACACGTTTAATTGTGCTGTCACCAGATTGTGAACCACCGCCATTTGCGGCTGGTTTAGCCTCGATATGAGCTTCCCCTGTTTGAATTGTACTAAATAGGACTTGTAAATCTTCGGGTACTGATGAAGGATCTTGTAGATAATCATCATATAAATCTAGCATTAACCCTAGATTTGCGCCGAAGTTTACAGGTGCCTCTGTAACTTCTCTCTTGTCCTTTGTCATATTACACCCTCCACAAAAATGTTGAAACGCTTACAACACAATAATAGCATTATTTCAAATTTTGTTAAAGTGGATTTACCTATTATTGTAAAAAAACAGAACCAAGATAATTTTGGTTCTGAATTAATTGAAATATATGAATTGATTGGGTGAACGGTTGCTTAATATACATTTTGAATTTAAATAGTTAAATATAAGAATCAATGATATAAAGTCAACGTTTAATGATTTGTTTTTAGAAGATAATTCTAAAGGTTGTAAATTGATTGACTTCACTTTCGACTTGAATGAATCCACCATTTAATTGAACAATTTTATCAGCAATTGATAAGCCTAAGCCATTACCACCTTGACTACGTGCACGTGATTTATCAACACGGTAGAAACGGTCGAATATAAATTCTAAATCTTGTTTAGGAATACCAAAACCATGGTCAGTGATTTCAATACTCGTTTGTTTATTTTTTAATTGAGTGCGGATTTGGATATATTTATTTTCATTATCATATTTCATCGCATTATCAATAAAAATTAAAATGAGTTGTTCAAATTGATGTCGATTCATTTGAAGTTTAATCGGTTTCTCATCTAAATCGATATCGAAAGTATAATCAGGATGTAATTGTTTTAAAGATTTAACTCTAGATAATATTTCAGAATTAATATCTACAAGTTCTTCTTGAGATTGTCCGCTATTTACATTATCTTTTGTTAATAAAAGTAATTCTTCTACAAGTTTAGTAATACGATTCATTTCTTCAAGTGAAATATTAAGAGATTCTTCTAATACTGCAGGATCTTTTTTCCCCCATCTTTGAATCAAGTTTAAATGACCTTGGATAATTTGTAGTGGCGTTCTAAGTTCATGAGACGCATCTTCCACAAATTGACGTTGCTGATTAAAAGATTCTTCAATATGAAACATCATTTCATTAAATGTGCATATTAGATTATCTGTTTCTTCGTAATTGGTAGTTAGTTCTAGTTTGTTTTGGAAGCCATCACGTCGAATTTGATTCATCTTATTAGACATTGTGACAATTGGTTTTGTAATTTGAGATGAGAAAATGTAACTCACCATAGCTGTGACAAATGTCGCAATTAAACCAAATGCTATTGCAACAATATATAAAGATTGAACAAGATGTTCATAACTTTCTAATGAATGAACTAATATGCTATAACCATCGAACTTTTTGGAATGAATACGTTCAGTGATCACTAAGTAGTCAACGCCTTTATAATTAACGACTTTTACACGTTCTGGGTGTGATAGTCCTACATTTGAAGGTATTGTAGGTAAATTTTCACTAGTTGTTTGAAGTAATTTTTTACCTTTATCATCAAATATAGACACTTCTTGAAAATTCTCTAGTGACGCGTTTAAGTCTAGTGCAGATATATCTTCTGGTGGCTTAGAGTGTAATAAATTGATAATGTCATTGGAACTTTTCTCTGCTTCATCTAATTCACTATTATGTAGTGCTTCTTTCAGAAAAAAGATGATGATTAAACAAAATAGAACAATTGTGACAAACGTAATTAAAGTTGTAATTAACATCCATTTGTATTTGAGTTTTCGTTGTTTCATCATCGTATCACGTACCCAACACCGCGAACGGTTTCAATCACTTTATCTTTACCAAAAGGTTTGAGTTTATTTCTTAAATACCTGATATAAACATCTACTACATTGGTTTCAACTTCAGAATTATAACCCCAAACATGATCTAATATTTGTTCACGTTGTAATACGTGATTTCTATTTTCTGCCAGGATATAAAATAAATCATATTCAGTTTTAGTTAAGTCGAGTTGTGTACCATCAACTGTTACTTCGAATGCTTCTTTATCTAAAACAATACCATTAATATTAATAGTATCCTTTTGAGGTTGGCGTCGCAGAATTGCTCTAATACGAGCAAGTAATTCTTCAATATCAAATGGTTTAACAATATAATCATCGGCGCCATAATCCAGTCCAGCGACTTTATCATAAGTATCACTTTTAGCTGTAATAATAATTATAGGTATGGTTTGTTCTTGACGAATTTGTCTACATATCTCAAGTCCATTAATGTTTGGTAACATCAAATCTAAGATAATAAGATCATATGTTTTATTTAGTGCTTTTTCGAGACCAGTGGCACCATCATTTTCAATATCAACTTGATAATTTTCATGTGTTAATTCAAGTTCGATAAACCGAGCTAAATTTTGTTCATCTTCTACTAGTAAAATATTTGTCATTTTTGCACCTCTTAATATGACTATATATGTTTGAAATAAATATTTTGTATGTTATAAATATGTATCATAAATTAATAAATATGTAAAAGTTAATGTGATTATTTTTGTTTATGTCAAAGTGGCCTCATTTCAATGTCTTTTGTTATTAAGTAAAATATAAAAGTATTGTTTATACATCCTACTTTAAAACGTAATAATCTTAGGTAAATTGAAAGAGTTCAACGCATTATTATGTATTGTCATAACGAGTTATGTTGTTAACTAAATTTTATCATACTTTCAATGGTGTTATTATCAGTATTGAGAACTATTTTTGTAGGGATATTTAAGCAAAAATGCTTTGGTTGAGGATTTCTTAATCCTTTTAATAATAAATCATAAAATTTTCAGGATTCTAATTGACAACGATTCTCAGTCGTGTATAATAATAATTGAAAATGATTATCAATACCAAAAAGAACTTTCCCCCCACATATATTTCGTTCTTATGTATTGGTCATTTTCATAATCCCCTTTTATATGCCCGTAAAAGACTAACGTTGGAGACGACGTTCAAATAAAGTAGTAAACCTTTAGACACTTGAGGTTTACTACTTTTTTTACTCCCTCTTACGAATTTATTCGTTAGAGGGAGTTATGCATGAGTAAGGCTCATGCGAACTGAGAAACCTTACGAATTGATTCGTTAGAGGGAGTTATGCATGAGGAAAGCTCATGCGAACCGAAGAGTTATTAGAATTCAATCGTTAGAGAATTCTGTAAAAGTTGATTATAATTGATAATGTATTTCAATTAATTGATACGATAAATCTATTGGAGGGATTTTTAAATGTTTATTGCACAAGTTACTTTTTCTACATCAGATGAATCTGCAAAAGAAGTTTTATTAAAAAAAGCCGAAAATGCGAAATCTGATTTTGAAGGATTCGAAGGTTTAATTGATGCTGAAGTATGGAAAAATGAAACAAAATCAAAAATAGAATATTCTATTGTATCAAAATGGGATGAGAAAAAATCATTTCAAAATTGGGTATCTCGACCAAGTCATGTCGAGGAACATAAAAAAATGAGAAAAGAAGAAAAAGAACAACAAGACAGTCTCAAAAATAAAATAGAAAAAACTCTAAAACAGTATGAACTTTTTGATTAAAATCTATAGTGAATGATATTAAAAAAAAGAGCATTAAGATGACTTTGATTTCAATCATCTTAATGCTCTATTCTTTATGATATTAATATATTACATTGAAAAGTTAGCTAATGTAGTTATCCATTCCTGATGTCCATTAATCATAGGATAAGTGTTGTCACTAGCCATGTCTTTCGCTGGTTTACCAATTTGTGATTCTTGAGTTAAAATTCTTAGTCTATTATGGGATAATTTTTCAATAAGCCAAGCATGATAAACATCTAAGAATTCATCACCTGTTTCATTATTCCAGCCATGCCATGCGATTCTTGCAATATTATCTTCAACCATACATTCTTCAACTTCAGCTTCTATATCAAAACCGAATGTTTTAAATTTAAAACGTGTATTTTGTTTTAAAACTGGAGAATCTTGATTATACATATAAATATCGCTACTATTTGAATAGTAATTTTCCCATTTAGAAGTGTTTAATAAACTCTCTATAACATTATCAAATGATAAATCTTTAACGATGATTTCATTTGAAGCAAAATTATCTGTTGTACCTGGTAACCATTTTTCTGGCCATTTAATTTCATTTAACATTTAAGTCATTCCTTCCCAATTGATTTTAATTAATAGTAGCATTACATATTTAACTTGAGAAGAACGCACTTTAATGTAAGATAGTATCCAAAAGGTAAGTATGGATTAATAGATACTAACTATCTGTTGGCTTAACAATATAATCTCCCATAAACTCCTCTCCCCAATTACACATTTCATTTAAAATATGTTCCAATGTTTTTCCGTAGTCTGTCATATAACATTCTGTTTTAGGAGGTACTTCTGGGTAAATAACCTTCTCAATGAACCGTTCTTTTTGTAGTTCTTTAAGCTGTTGACTTAACATTTTTGGAGAAGCTTGAGGTAGTAATCGTTGGATTTCATTAAAACGTAAAGTATTATTTAGGAGGTACCACAATATAATAGGTTTATATTTTCCACCAATTAAACTAATTACTGCTTCTACTGGACAGTTATATGTTTTATGTGTCATCTTTTCGCTCCTTTCTTAGTTATATACATATATAGAAAAATGAGAGGAATATATCTAATGTTAATTTAGATATATGCCCCTCTAAGTAAAATAGTATCTCTTCAAATTTAAGTGCTTTGTAATTTATTGTTTAAGATCAATGTTGATAAAACAATACTAAAGGCTCCGCCTATAATACCAGCGATAATGTCTGTTGGATAATGTACGCCTAAGTATACACGAGATGTTGACACCATTAATATTAGTGAGGCTGCTAAGCCAATAAGTACGCCTTTAGATAAACCTGAATCAGTTCTATTAAGAATATAAATGATACTACCAAAATAAGAAGTTGATCCCATTGCATGACCGCTTGGGAAACTAAAACCAGTAATATCGATTAAACGTAATAACGTTGGTCTTTCTCTATCAAAGATGTTTTTTAATACAGGGTTTAAAATACTAGATAAACTCATCACAATTACAAAAAAGAGTGTTTCTATTCTTAAACGTTTTAACATTAAATAAGCGATTAGTATTAAAGATAAACATACCATTGCCCAAACTTCACCGAGTTTTGTTGCACCTAACATAATAGATGTAGTGATGAAGCTTTCTGAGGCATAAATGAACTCATATACTTCATTATCAATCCACTTACCTAATCGAGATTCGTGAAAGAATGCAATGATACCGAATATCAAAGTAAAAATGATAAGTAATGAAATTCGTTTTAATCGACTCATTGCAATATTCCCCCCTATTGATTCAAAGCATCTTTGATAATTTTATCGTATATATCTTCTTTAGTGTAACTTTCTTTGTAAGTTTGCATTTGTTTAATGATGTCATCACGGTTAGATTCGATATGGTTAAGTTCTTGTATCAATCTTACTTGTGTAAGTTCATCTTCAGGAATAGCTCGACCATAACCTTTAGATTCGAAGTTTTTCGCATTATCTATTTGATCACCACGGGATTGATCTAAACCTAAAGGAATTAATAACATTGGTATTCTTAATGTTAAAAATTCATATATTGCATTTGAACCTGCACGACTGACAACAGTATCAGTAATAGATAATAAATCAGTTAAATCATCTTTAACAAATTCAAACTGTATATATCCCTCTTTATTTATTGAATTATCTACTAATCCTTTACCTGTAAGATGAATAACTTGATATTGTTGTAATAAAGCTTCTAAATTTTCTCTTATAGCGTCATTTAATTTTTTACTTCCTAAACTACCACCCATAACAAGTAACACTTTTTTGTCTTGTTTAAAATCAGTTAATTGATAACCACGTTGTTTATCACCTTGTTTTAAATCTTCACGTACTGTTGCGCCAACAAAGTCTGCTTTGTCTTTAGGTAAGTAATTTAATGTATCTTCAAATGTTGTATAGATTTTTTTAGCAAATTTCAATGCAATTTTATTGGCTAAACCTGGTGTTAAATCTGACTCATGAATGATTGTAGGAATTTTTAAAGAACGAGCTGCAATCACTACTGGTACAGAAACAAACCCACCTTTAGAAAATAATAAATCTGGCTTTTGTTTTTTTAGAATTTTGCGAGCATCTAAAACACCTTTTAAAACTTTAAAGATGTCTTTAGCATTATCAAATGATAAATAGCGTCGTAATTTACCACTAGAAATTGGATAATATGGAATATTTGGTAATTGAGATTCAATCATTTCCCTTTCTATTCCAGATTTTGATCCAATATAAAAAGCTTCATCGCCTTTGTCTGTTGCAGTTGGAATCAGACTTAAGTTAACTGAAACGTGTCCAACTGTTCCTCCACCTGTAAATGCGATTTTAGTCATAAATATAACCTCTATTCTTATATGTTTTTATAATATGCGTAAAATGGTGCACCGCGATCGAAAGGATGATAATCAATTTCGGCTTCGCCCACTTTTGTAAAGCCAAATTTTTCGAATAATCCTTGAGCTGGTTTATTAAGTGCAAATGTATCAGTCAAAATGACATGAACACCGTGCTCTTCTGTCATATCTACTGCAAATTGGAATAATTCAGTAGCAGCACCTTTATAAGACTGAGAACCAGCTAAACGGTGTATCACATATGCCCCTTTACGATCAATAGGCCATTCTAGTTCATCATACCATTCTGATTGATTTTGGTCGATGACAATAAAACCATAAATTTCATTATCAACATCTAATACATAAAGTGTTTCAGATTCGATATCTTCTTCAAAATGTTCAGTGACAGGGTATTTGTCATCCCACTGATTATTGTTGAATTTCTCCATAATTTCTTTTGCTTCTTCTACTAAATTCTCAATACTTGAAAGATCATTTTTTGTTGCTAATCTAATCATAATCTAAAACACCTCTTTGTATTTATAGTTATAGGTTAAAAAGTTTTCATCATTTAATTCACATATTTTCATCTTTTTAAACTTATTTCAACTTCTTGATTAATTTATCTAAAACTGTGTCATTTTTATTAGATTTTTCGACTAATTTTAGAGTGAATTTATCATTTGTTTCTTTATCAAATTCACCTGTTACTTTTAAATTGTTGTCTTCTTGGAATTTCTTAATAGCCGATTCTAAGCTTGAATCAAATGTTTTAGATTCGTTATCAACTTTGAATCCTAATGCAGTTAACCCAATTTTCATTGTTTTAACATGCTTGCTTTCATCACCGATTTTATATGTTTTCTTATTAGGTATGACATTTAGAGATTGATATTTTGGAGTTTCTATTTTTACATCTGGTTGAATACCTTTACCATGAATATAATGGCCATCAGGTGTTAACCATTTCATTTCTGTATATTTCAATAGTGAACCATCATCAAATTCACGTGTTGTTTGAACAATACCTTTACCAAATGATTTAGAACCATAGACTTTAGCTTTGTGATAATCTTTGAGTGCGCCAGTGAATACTTCTGATGCACTTGCTGAACCTTCATTAATTAGGATTGAAACTTTCATGTCTTTAGCTTCTTTTAATGGGTCATTTTCTGTTTTAAGTTGTTGTTTGTCATCACCTTTTTGAAGTTGGACAACAGTTTTGTCTTTATCTATGAAAATATTTGCCATTTTCACAGCTTCATCTAATAATCCACCTGGATTGTTACGTAAATCTAAAACAATATCTCGTACACCTTGTTTGTGTGCTTTCTTGACAGCATTTTTAAGTTCGCCAGAAGTATTGTTTTGGAATTTATTAATTGTGATTACGCCAACATTATCTTTCTTCTCATATTCAACACTTTTAACATGAATAGTATCACGTTTAATTGAAATATCTTTTTCTACTGAGCCTCGTTTAATCGTTAAGACTACTTTTGTTCCTTTTTTACCTCTAACCATTTTGACGACTTCATCTAGTGGCTTATTCTTTATTGATTTATGATTAACTTTTGTAACAACATCTTTCGGTTTGATCCCTGCTTTTTCCGCTGGGGAGCCTTTCATAGGGCTAGTAATACTAATTTGATCGTTTTTCTTTTGCATTTCAGCGCCTATACCGACAAAATCACCGGACACACCTTCATTGAATGATTTCGTTTGTTCTTTAGTCATATATTCTGAATAAGGATCTTTTAATTCTTTAACCATACCGTCTATAGCTGCTTGTGATAGTTTGTCAGATTTTTGTTTTTTATAGTAATCTTTATTTAAAGTTTTATAAACATATTCAATCTTATGTAAATTTGCACGTTGTTCCTTATTTAAACCACTCATGTGATGACTGATTAGTATTGTTGCTGCAACGGTAATAGCCGCAGTTATAACGATAATACCTATTAGTAATGTAATCAGTTGCCATAATTTAAGATTAATTTGTTTTTTTGGTTTATCTTTCTTCTTATTTTGTATTGAATTTTGTTGCTCATCTGGCGTTTGATCTTCTTTATTATTAGTCACATAATCACTCCTTTTAAAAATGGTGACAATTCAATTTGATGTCTTTGAGTGAAACATCTTTATGATAACTTTATCTTTATTTAAAATTCAATTTAATACATTTAATCATTTGCTTTCAAAATGATACTTACAGTATGTATGGATTATTCTTCAAAATCAACTGAAATATAACATGATAAAGTTAAAAAGAATTTAAAATAAGCCTGTAACAAAATTCTATTGTCACAGGCGATAAATACATAATTATTAAAATTTAAGCCATTCAGTATATTCTTCATATAAATCATCGAAGACTGACATAGATAGAGTAAAATCACCATGAGTTTCGATATATTCAGATAGTTCGTTGAAATCATTCTCATGGCGTGGGAATGCTAAATCTTCAAATATTTGTTCAGCCAATTTCCCTTTATCATCTTTTCTACCTCTAACTGTCATAGCGAACTGATAAAATGAATAATTTTTCATTAGTTCATTGTCACATCAATGACTTTTGTTTCACCTTTAACTGCTGCTTGAACATCATCAAAATGAATTGATGCTGCTTGATCAGAATTAGTAATAATTACAGGAGAAATAACTGATTTTGCATTATTTTTAATGTATTCAACATCGAATTTGATAATTGGATCTCCAACTTTAACATTGTCACCACTATCCACTAATACTTCAAAACCTTCACCGTCTAATTGAACAGTATCTAATCCGATATGAACTAATAATTCAAGTCCATTTTCAGCTTTTAGACCAATAGCATGTTTTGTAGGGAAAACATTATCTACTGTACCTTCGATTGGTGATACTACAGTACCCTCTGTTGGGTTAATACCAAATCCTTCGCCCATCATTTTCTGAGCAAATACTGGGTCTGGAATGTCTTCGATTTTAACGTATTCACCTGATAATGGTGAATAAACTTGAATATTTTTATCTACTTCTTTACTTTTACCGAATAATTTTTTAAACATTTTGTTCCACTCCTATTTCTCAAAGTGTTGTATTAAGTCACCGTAACCTAATTCTTCTAATTTGTCATATGGTATAAATTGAATTGATGCTGAATTGATACAATATCTTAAACCGCCTTTATCTTTAGGGCCATCGTTAAATACATGTCCTAAATGACTATTTGCATCTTCAGAACGTACTTCGGTTCTAACCATACCAAACGTTTTATCTACTAGCTCGATAATTTCTTCATCGTCGATTGCTTTCGAAAAGCTAGGCCAACCACAATCAGATTCGAATTTCTCTTCTGAAGTGAATAATGGTTTGCCAGACAATTTATCGACATATATACCTTTTTCAAAATGATTCCAATATTCATTTTGAAATGGAGGTTCTGTTCCATTTTCTTGTGTAACAAGATACTCCATATCATTTAATTCATCTTTATTCTTCTTAATCATGTTGAGACCCCCAATGTGATTCTATAAATGCTTTTCTGCCTGAACCTCGTTGATATTGTTCGTAATGTTCAGGATTTTTCTTATAGTAATCTTGATGATAGTCTTCTGCAGGATAGAAGTTTTTATATGGTTTAACTGGAGTAATAACAGGTTTCTTAAAAATACCTTGTTCATCAATTTGTTGTTTCTTCAGTATTGCAGCTTTACGTTGTTCTTCGTCATGGTAAAAAATGATAGGTTGATAACTTTCACCACGGTCGAAAAACTGACCCCCATCGTCTGTAGGGTCAAATGTTTTAAAGTAAACATCTAAAATATTTTCAAATGAAGTTATTTCAGGATCATAGGTAATTTGCACAGCTTCTACATGACCAGTTTGATTAGTACATACTTGCTCATAAGTAGGATTTTCTACATGCCCACCACTATATCCAGAAACAACTGATTTAATACCAGGATATGATGTGAATGGTTTTACCATACACCAAAAACAACCTCCAGCTAACGTTGCATAAGCCATTTGATTGCCTCCTTCCTATTTTGTTAATAATTTACGATATTATATTAAAGAAATAAAGATAAACGCTCAAAAGTTTATAAATATCTATATATTGGATTAGTTTTCGCGAACAACAACCAATCCAATAGCGCCTTTACCTGTATGTGTTGAAATGACAGGTGTTGTAACATTTACATCATAATTATGGAAATTAAAAGCTTCTGTAAATGTATTTTTAACTTTATCTACAAAATCCATGGCATTTGCGTGAGTAATACCTACTGATTTAAGTTTATGATTTTCAATGAATTCAGAAATTTCTTTTTTTAAATAATTGATACTAGTGTTTTGTGTTCGAGCGTTGTGAACGAGTTCCAATTTACCATCATTGAGCGTACCTATAGGTTTGATTTTCATGATATTACCTATAAGTCCTTTAGTTTTACTTATACGTCCACCTTTAATTAATTGATTTAATTGGCCAATTACTACAAATAACTTAGTGTTGTCTTGCAACTTTTTAACACTATCAACAATATCAGATGTTGACGTACCTTCTTCGATAAGTTCAACGATATGTTTAATTTGATAAGCTAGACCGTTAGAAATAGATTTGGAATCAATTACAGTGACATTAGCATCTACCATTTGACTAGCTTGGTAAGCTGTATTATACATACCGCTTAAACCAGAAGATAAATGTATGCTAATAATTTCTACATCATCTTTCCCAAGTTTTTCATAAACGTTAATTATTTCTCCGATAGAAGCCTGACTTGTTTTAACATCAGCATCTTGTTCTAAATAGTCAATATATTCCGAAGATGTAATGTCAACTTGGTCAACATAAGATTTACCATTAATTGTAAGATTTAATGGGATTACATGGATTGCGTTTTCTTTTAAATAACTTTGAGGTAAATCTGAAGTAGAATCTGTAACGATAACTTGCTTAACCATAAATAGTCCCCCTATGATTTTTTCCTTATTAAATGTAAAAATGTATGTGGAATAGTATTTTTTTCGTCTAGTTCGCCTTCAACTGAGGACTCAACTTCCCAATCTTCAAAAGTATAACGAGGAAAGAAAGTATCTCCTTGAAACTTACCATTAACCACAGTTATATACATATCGTCTACTTTATCAATCATTTCTTCAAACAAAGTTTGGCCACCGAATATAAACACATGACCTGTTAAATCTTTTATTTCTTCAAAAGAGTGAATAACGTCCACACCTTCAGGATGAAATGACTTATTATTAGTCAAAACAACGTTACGTCTATTAGGTAAAGGTTTGCCTATAGATTCATATGTTTTTCTTCCCATAACTAATGTATGACCTGTAGATAATTGTTTAACATGTTTAAGATCATTAGGAAGATGCCATGGTAATTGATTTTGATAACCTATGACTCTTTGTTGATCATGTGCGACTAAAATAGATAATGTCATTTCATTGTCCTCCTTGATATGTGGGCATTAGTGTATCGATTTCATAAATTAAATGTAACATAAATTGAATACAATTCGTTACTATTAGGTAGTAATTAAGGAAGTTTTCTAAAGATAAATTTGAAAATTTGTAAAATACTTATCAATATTAAGATTAATTTAAAAATTATACTGCAATTGGTGCCTTGATAGCTGGATGAGACTCATAGTTAATTAATTCTATGTCTTCATAGTCGATATCAAAAATAGATTTATCTGAGTTAATTTTGATTTGAGGTGGATTGAAACTATCACGAGAAAGTTGTTCTTGTACAGCATCCATATGATTTGAATAAATATGTGCATCACCAAAAGTATGGACAAATTCCCCGACCTCTAAACCGCATTCTTTAGCTATTAAATGAGTAAGTAAGGCATAGCTTGCAATATTAAATGGAACACCTAAAAAGATATCTGCACTACGTTGATATAATTGACAACTTAATTTTCCATCTTGTACATAGAATTGGAACATCGTATGACACGGTGGTAATGCCATTGTATCGATTTCAGTTGGGTTCCAAGCTGAAACGATATGACGGCGTGAATTAGGATTTTGTTTAATTTGCTCGATAACAGTTTTAAGTTGATCAAAATGGTTGCCATCTTTATCTTCCCAATCTCTCCATTGTTTACCATATACATTTCCTAAATCACCATATTTTTGTGCGAACGTATCATCAGTTAAAATTTTCTCTTTGAATTTCTTCATTTCAGCTTTATATAGTTCGTTAAAATCACTATCTTGTAATGAACGATGGCCAAAATTTGTCATATCTGGACCATGATAGTCATTAGAATTAACATAATTTTCAAAAGCCCATTCATTCCAAATATTATTATTGTATTTTAATAAATATTGGATATTTGTATCCCCTTTGATAAACCATAATAATTCTGTAGCTACAAGTTTAAACGAAACTTTCTTAGTCGTTAATAAAGGAAAGCCTTTGGATAAATCAAATCTTAGTTGATGACCAAATTTTGAAATTGTGCCTGTATGTGTACGATCATCTCGTTGATTTCCAATGTCTAAGATTTCTTCACAAAGACCGTGATATGCTGCGTCGAATGAATTGAGCATGGTTGTATACATCCTTTCTATATTTTATGTAATGAAGTGGAATCCTATTATCTTTCAATAGTCACATTAATATTATTATACTGGTAATTAGACGCATAAAAAAGTATGAAACAAGATATTTGATAAAATTAATGAAGGGTCAATTTTTCTTATTAATAAAAAAGCGATACAGGACACTCAAAATAATATGAGCCTCCCGTATCACTTCTAATAAGCATTATTTTGTTTCACAATAATCGTCGAATGCATCTTTTAAATCCATTGCGATATCGTTAATATCTCTACCTTCGATATGTTCTCTAGGCATGAAATGAACGAGATTTTGTCCTTTAAATAATGCGAATGAAGGACTTGAAGGTACTTGTTGAATATATTCACGCATTGTTTCAGTAGCTTCTTTATCTTGTCCTGCAAAGACAGTTACTTTATGAGTTGGTTTAGCTTCATTTTGTTCAGCAACTGCTACTGCTGCTGGGCGTGCTAAACCTGCTGCACAACCACATGTTGAATTAATAACAACAAATGTTGTATCGTCTTCGTTTACATTATTCATATATTGATTTACTGATTCGCTAGATTCTAAACTTTCAAACTCATGATCTGTAAGTTCAGAGCGCATTTGTTGTGCAAGTTCTTTCATATATTGATCATAGGCATTCATAATTTTATGCTCCTTTTAGTAATTATTAGGATTTATTTCTATTAGCGATTTGTTTCCAAACTGAACCTAGGGCTTCATCCCCATTTTCTATTCTAGAAATGGCCATTTCAATTTGTAATTTAACTTCATACGCTGAATCATTAGCATGTGCTTTTAAGCTATTTAGCTGTTGCTCGTTTCCTTCATCAAAAATAAACATAGCAGCTCTCCAACGAACGATTTTTTGAGGATCATCTAATGCTTTTTCCATTTCTGGAAGTGCTTCTTTATAACCTAAGTCACTTAAACAATCCCCTGCAGTTCGTCGTACGGCAGGACTCTTATCGTGTAACCCTTTGTAAATATAAGGTAAAATGTCTTTATCCTCAACCATACCTAGTAAAACTACAGCCTCACGACGAAGCGGAATCTTTTCCTCATTTAATGCATAATCTAATAAAGGAATATCGTCAAAAGTCGGCGTTGGAAATGCTTTAAGCATACGTAATTTTTCTTTCCAATCAGAAGCTTGTTGAAATTCAGCTAATGTTACATGTTTATAATGACTTTCGGGGATAACAATATCTGTTTCTAGTGCTTCGTTAACTAATTGTTCTATTCTTGACGCTGGGTATAACGCTAATATTTCTTCATAAACGTCATCCATGACTTCATCTATGTCGCCATATCGTATGCCTAAATTTTCCCATTTTCTTAGAAAAACGACATTATCATTATCTTTTTGAGCTTTTAGCATATTATCTACATAAAACTCTGGTAATTGTTTACGCTTTTCGTCTTGTTGAGTTGATAATTTAATTTGATATGGTATACCCTTAAACATTAATGCTTCTGCCTTAATCTCGCCATAATGTTCATCTGGTTGATATTCTTGATTCTCATTTTCTTCATTATTTAGAGTAGATGTAATTAATGGCAAAACATTCTCCCAATCGGCTTTAGGTTGTTTATCTATGGCTAGAAAATCCATAACATGGAAAATAGACTTAACACCTTCAAGAATTAATAAATCATTAATAAATTGAGGTTGTTGTTTATTTACCTCAGTATAAGTATTTGATTTATTGTCTTGCCTCTTTTCAGAAAGAACAATTTTCATAGTATTAGGACTCGGTGTAGGTTCTACACGTAAAATTTCCATAAATGTGTCCCTCCATGAAATTTAATTTAATTATTGGTTGAATTTATCTTCAATTTGAGGAATAAGTGTATTCCAATCAGCTTGATCCTCTTTATCTACAGAGATGAAATCCATAACGTAAAAAATAGATTTCACACCGTCGATGTCGAATAATGCATTGATGAATTCAGGTTGCCCTTCTTGAGCTTCTGTATAAGTATTTGATTTCATATCTTCACGTGATTCATTTAAAGTGATTTTCATAGTGTTGTGGTTTGGTGTTTCTGAAATTGAAACAATTTCCATATTAACTACCTCCTATTGAAGTTCGTTTCCAATTTGTTTGATTTGTTTACCAATTGAACATTCATTGATACAAAAATGATGTGCCTGCGTCTTATTTTCAGTCTTTCTTATATGCGACTTTAATGGACATTGATGACAATACGTAGTCAATAATTGATCAATTCGATTTATAGCTTGTTGTTCGGAATAAGTAAGTATATTCTCAACTCCCTTTAGCTATAGCGTTTATTATGTCGCAAATAAAGAGATACATTTAGTTTTTAATACTACCTCAATCATTCACATGTAAACATTATAGCATTTATTATGGATGGATTAACAATAATCAATTTGCTATTAAGAGACACAAATTTAATTAACGTTACGTATTGCATTAGTAACATTTTTCAAGTAAAATAGTTAAGTTGTTTTAGCGGTTTCTAAACACCCGCATTAACAAAATTTAGGAGGAAAAGTTTATGTATAATGAAATTTTTGGAATAGCTACGTTTTTAGTAACGTTTATTTTAATGGTAGTGATGTATCGATTGTTTGGTAAACATGGTTTAATAGCTTGGGTAGCAATTGGAACAATTATTGCTAATATTCAAGTCATCAAAACTGTAGAAATATTTGGTATTTCAGCTACTTTAGGTAATGTCATGTTTGCGTCTATTTATTTGGCTACTGATATATTGAATGATATTTATGGAAGAAAGGTAGCTAAACGCGCAGTGTGGTTAGGATTTTCTTCGACATTAGTTATGATTATTGTCATGCAAATGTCATTACATTTCATCCCTGCTCCAGAAGACACAGCTCAAAGCGCATTTCATGCCATTTTTGATGTCGTGCCACGAATCGCATTAGGTTCGATTGTTGCATATATTATCGGACAACATATAGATGTGTTTATCTTCTCACTAATTAAAAAAATATTTAGTTCTGATAAAACATTTATTATAAGAGCATATGGTAGTACAGTAATTAGTTCTATCATTGATACTGCCCTTTTCGTATCTATCGCATTTATCGGAAGTTTACCTGGTATGGCAGTATTTGAAATATTCATAACAACATATGTATTAAAACTTGTATCTACTATTTTCAATGTGCCATTTGGCTATATTGCGAAATCATTTTATCGTAAAGGTAAAATTAGTAAATTGGACGAAGGTTATTAATATATAGTGGCCACACGCTTTACTTAATTTATAATTGAGTTGAAGCGTGTTTTTTATTTATATAAATCCATAATTTGATGTTTTTAATTGAAGTATTTTTAAATTACTGTTCTTTTGATTAAAATAGATATTATGATTTAGATTGTAAGGAATTTTGATATAAGCAGGTGTGAAAATGGCAAAAATTAATTTTGACGCAGCGACAAAAGGTAATCCTGGAATGAGTACTTGTGCTATCGTCATTAAAGAAGATGATCAACATCATATTTTCACTCATGAATTAGGTGAAATGGATAATCATAGTGCTGAATGGGCAGCGTGTATTCATGCATTGGAACATGCAAGAGAATTAAAAGTAAGTAATGCCCTTCTATACACAGATTCGAAGTTGATAGCGGATAGTGTTGATGCGGGATATATTAAAAATGCAAAATTTAAACCCTATTTTGAACAATTAGAATTATTAGAAAGAGATTTTGAGTTACTGTTTGTAAAATGGGTTCCTAGAGAACAAAATAAAGAAGCTAATCAACATGCACAACAGGCTTTATTTAAATTGTTAAAGCGTAAATAGTAAAAAGAAGATGCTGGAATATAAATCTTAAAATAATAGCACTAAGATGATTTATTTTAATCATCTTAGTGCTTTCTTTATATCCAATACTTCGTATTGCATGGCTTCGCTATGCCCAACTTGCTTTGCTTGTAGAAACTGATTTAATCAGTTTCTCTGTGTTGGGTCCCTTCCCATGGTACAGTTTCA
>ENA-ORXC01000595-ORXC01000595.1-marine-metagenome-genome-assembly--contig:-NODE-595-length-24695-cov-4.479446_pt1 | contig 24695 bp, 25 predicted proteins | sample MGYA00237865_ERZ511478 | MGnify/ENA metagenome assembly ERZ511478
CCTACCCTCATATTCATTACATGACAAAGCCTATTCGAGCAAAAGCTACACAAATGAATAATTCAGAGTATGCTTCTTTGTGGGCAGGAACTGGATTTACGCTGGCAAAAGAACTGCCTGCACATCTTATTGTGGAAGAGCTTGTACAAGAACTAAATGAATGATGAGAATTAAGGTGTTGCTTGCTTTAAGCGCAAGCAGCTTTACATAAAGAAGGTGAACTTATAGTGCAAAACAAATTTACGATTGGACAAATGGCTAGACTGCATGATATTCCGGTTAAAACACTTCGCTATTATGATGAAATTGGTCTATTTGAGCCTTACGAAGTTGATCCGCAAACCGGTTATCGATATTATACGTTAGAACAATTTAAGAAATTAGATATCATTGTCTATTTAAAGCTGATGGGAGTTCCGTTAAAAGAAATTAAAAGAAAGATGGAGCACAGCAGCTTGGATGAATTTATTGAAACTTTAGCGGAATATCAGCAGGTAACAAAAGAAAAAATTCGTCATCTTCAAAGAGTGGATGTGCAGTTAACAACTCGAATGAAGGAATTAGAACAGACGAGACATATTAACCAAATAGGAGCTCCGTTCATCAAACACCTTTCTTCTCGTGAAGTTGTTCAAGTAAAAGCGGAGGTAGGCACGTTAGACGGGACTGAAAGTGTTCTGCGTGATTTAAAAAAGAAAATTAGTCATATTACCCCGATTATGATTGGGAAAGTAGGGTTTATGCTATCGGTAGAAAACACAAAAAAACAACAGTTTACAGATTACGATGGCATTTTTTTATTGGTTGAAAGCGATATTTCTTTTAAGCATGAACTCGTTACGTTAATACCTGAAGGCGATTACGCATCTATTTATATGAGAGAAAAGAGAGATACCACAGGAGTCTATTACGATGCGTTACTGAACTTTATTAAAGCCGAAGGATACAAAGCAGAAGGGCCTTTTTTAATTCGGCGAATTGTAGATTCATTTATTTCTCATCATGAAGAAGAGCGGCTGACGGAAATTCAAATTCGAATTACGTCTTGACTATCCAGTAGCTGGAGGGTTTAAGATGAGACTATTGTAAAACTGCTGAAGGGAGAGACAACAATAGATGAATCAGCAAAGTATTTCCCAAGGAATGTCTTTAAGCCGAGGAAATCGCATTTTATTTATTTTAATTTTGGGTTCACTAAGCGCATTTGGACCGTTATCAATCGATATGTATTTGCCAGCGCTGCCGACGCTTGCTAAAGAACTGCATACGTCAGCTTCTTTAGCCCAGGTCAGTCTGACAGCTTGCTTATTGGGCTTGGCATTTGGGCAAGTGGTAATGGGGCCATTCAGTGATATCCGTGGAAGGAAAAAACCGCTTGTAGCAGCATTAATCACCTATGCGGTTGCTTCTATTTTATGCATGTTTGCGCCTTCTATTTGGATTTTTATCGTTTTACGATTTATTCAAGGCATGGCAGGAGCAGCAGGAATGGTTATTTCAAGAGCGAGCGTGCGAGACTTGTTTTCAGGTTCGGATTTAACAAAGTTTTTCTCCATGCTCATGCTCGTAAATGGTTTAGCTCCTATTTTGGCTCCGGTTGCCGGTGGACAGCTGCTGACGGTTATGTCGTGGCGCGGAGTTTTTGGAGTGTTAGCTGTGATTGGTGCACTAATGTTTTTGGCCGTTTTATTTGGCTTAAAAGAAACGCTGCCGGTCGAACGTCGTAAAGAAGGTGGATTAACGGAAGTACTTCGTACATTTGGCGTATTGCTAAAAGACGGTATCTTCGTGGGATATGCGCTGGCGCAAGGTTTTATTATGAGCGCTATGTTTGCTTATATTTCAGGTTCTACATTTGTCCTTCAAGACATTTATGGTCTGTCTCCGCAGATGTTCAGCTTTGTTTTTGCTATTAACGGTTTTGGCCTCATTATAGCTACTCAAGTGACAGGACGTTTAGCGGGTAAAGTAAAAGAAGCTACTCTTCTTATGTATGGATTGCTTCAAGCAGCCGTTGGAAGCGTGCTTTTAGTGTTTGTAATTGCTACTCACACGTCCGTTATTTTGGTCTGCATCTTGCTGTTCTTTGTTGTATCAAGCGTAGGAATTGTGAACACAACCGTTTTTTCACTTGCTATGCAAAATCAGGCTTCTAATGCGGGAAGTGCTTCAGCGCTTCTGGGATTGCTGCCGTTCCTGCTCGGAGCAGCCGTAGCCCCTCTTGTTGGACTCGGAGGAGGGCAAAATGCTCTGCCGATGGGCATTGTGATTATGGTCTGTGATTTATTAGCATTAGGTGTGTACATGACGTTAGTGAGAAGGAAAACTGCATCATAAAAAAGCTACTTGGCTTTCAACAGCCAAGTAGCTTTTTTAGTTATTGAGCTTTGTGCTCGTGATTTTCAAACGGCATTGTGACACCGAGTTTTTGAATTTCTTTTTTTGCATTTTCTAAAATAGTTTCGGCTTTCACTTTTGTTTCAGCATCTAAACCATTTAGAAACTCTTTCTTTTTAGCAGGAAGGTTTACGCCAAGTTTTTTTAATTTGGCTTCAGCTTGTTCCTTAGTCAGGGTGCCGTCGCGGAGCTGATTCATAATAGCTTTGGCTTTTTTCTTAGTAGCCGCATCTAAATTGTTAAAAAATCCGCCTTTATGTTCAGGAAAGTCTACGCCGAGCTCTTTTAATTTGACTTCAGCTTGTTCCTTAGTCAGGGTGCCGTCGCGAAGCTGGTCCATAATGGCCTTGGCTTTTTTCTTAGTAACCGCATCTAAATTGTTAAAAGGACCGCCTTTATGTTCAGGGAAATTCACGCCGAGTTCTTTTAATTTGGCTTCAGCTTGTTCCTTAGTCAGGGTGCCGTCGCGAAGCTGATCCATAATAGCTTTGGCTTTTTCCTTTGTACCAGCATCTAAATTGCTGAAGGGGCCTTCTTTGTGCTGAGGTAAGCTTACGCCGAGTTTCTGTAATTTTTCCTGTGCTTTTTTCATAATATCATCAACTTTTTGTTGTGTTGCATCATCCGTATTTGTTGTAATGCCATTTGTTCGCTCTACAACTGTTGAAGAGCTTGTTTCATTTTTGCTTGCTGCAAATGCCGTGGAGTTTGCAGCGGCCATAACTCCTAGTGTTAAACCGCTTGCCATGATATAACCGAATAGTTTCTTTTTCATGCTGTTGTCACTCCTTAAAAGTTATAGAAATGTGGTCCAGAGCTGCCCACAATTGTTAATGTAACCACCAATAGTGAAAAAATGGTGAAAATAGATAAAAAACGAAAAAATATAGACGTTTGTTGAACACTACAGCTCTTTTATTGGATAACAAAATGAAATTCGATATGATTTTATCTAAGTAACAGCAAAAAAGAATGGAGACTTTATATAGATGAACGTTCTTAAAAAATTGGCAATAGCTTTGATAGTTGCGATAGCTGTAAGCCTGATGTTTTTGTTTCGCGATGAGTTAAAGCCAGGTCCAACGCTAGAAGATTTTTTAGGAGCAACTGAGTTGCATCCTGTCGTAGAAGAAAAGAAAAATAAACTTGTTCAACAAGCAAACGACCAAGGAATCTCGATTGTCATTACGGAAGGTTTCCGTTCAAAAGAAGAACAAGATAAGCTTTATGCAAAAGGCAGGACGGAAGAAGGCAACATTGTTACCTATTCAAAGGGCGGCCAGTCTTATCATAACTATGGACTAGCTATTGATTTTGCTATTCAGTTAAAAGACGGACGAGTTATTTGGAACATGAAATATGACGGTAATAACAATAATCGGTCTGATTGGATGGAAGTTGTAGATATCGCAAAAAGTTTAGGGTTTGAATGGGGAGGAGACTGGCAAGGTTTTAAAGACTATCCACATTTTCAAATGAGCCCGGAAAATATAAAAGATCACACACGCTAACAAAGCGTGTGTTTTTTTAGAGAGGTAATATAATTTCACTATATTTATGTCAGAACCTCTAACACGAATAGAAGCTTGTATTTACTTTTTTTATTAATTTACTGCTAAGAGAATTATATATATTAATATAATAAAATTATAGACAAATAATTAGAAAGAGGGGTGATTAGAGAGAACTGCCCCATAAAAATGAAAGACAATTCGTATAAAGATATGCGTTAACTAATATAATCTATTGATTAAGCTTATACAAGTACCTTCAGCCTAGCGAACGTATGCTTACATATCGGCAAATGCCAACAAAACCTTTTATTTTTCTAGCATATTTTATTTGAAGATAGTTCATTTTGATTACAAAAAAGAGATAATTTGTCAACTGTTGACTTTGCTTTAAGGGTAAGAATATAATTTTTAACATATTTTAAATATTTTAAAAATTTAAATATTTATTGTTGTTCGCAGATTAGGAGGAGGAAAATGATTGTTTTTGACGGAGTAAACAAGTATTACGGTGATTTTCACGTATTAAAAGATATTAATTTAACAATTAAAAAAGGTGAAGTTGTCGTCGTAATTGGACCTTCGGGTTCGGGTAAAAGCACGATGCTGCGATGTATAAATTATTTAGAAACAATATCTAACGGACAATTGACGGTAAATAATATATTGGTTGCAGATAAAAAAACAAATATTAATAAACTGCGCCGCAATATAGGTATGGTGTTTCAGCATTTTTATTTATATCCGCACAAAACGGTTTTAGAAAATATTACTTTAGCACCTATGAAAGTACTGGGACAGTCGTCAGAAGAAGCTAAGAAAACAGCTCTATACTATTTAGATAAAGTAGGAATCGGTGAAAAAGCCAACGCCTACCCATCCCAGCTTTCAGGCGGTCAGCAGCAGCGTGTAGCCATTGCAAGGGGACTCGCGATGAAACCAGAGATTATGCTTTTTGATGAGCCTACCTCTGCTCTTGATCCAGAAATGATTGGAGAAGTGCTGGATGTCATGAAAACATTGGCTAAAGAAGGAATGACGATGGTAGTTGTAACTCATGAAATGGGGTTTGCGAAAGAAGTAGCAGACCGCATTGTATTTATGGATCAAGGAAAAATCTTAGAAGAGGCAACTCCGGCTGAGTTTTATGAAAACCCGCAAGAAGAAAGGGCACGTTTATTTCTTAGCCGTATTTTAAATCATTAATTGTTTAATAGGGGGAGTAATATGAAGAAATCAAAAACGTTTTTAAAGGCAGCTGTGCTTTCATTAGCAGCGGCTATGATGTTAGCGGCTTGTGGAGGGAAAAGTGAAGAAACGAGTGGATCATCAGCTAAAAAAGATGCGCTCACTGAAATCAAAGACAGAGGGAAAATTGTCATTGGAGTTAAAAATGATACGCGTTTGTTTGGCTTAAAGAATCCAAAGACGGGTGAAGTAGAAGGTTTTGATGTTGATATTTCTAAGCAGCTGGCTAAAGAGATTTTAGGAGATGAAAACAAGGTAGAATTTAAAGAAGTTACGTCCAAAACAAGGGTTCCTCTTCTTCAAAAAGGAGATATTGATGCTGTTGTTGCAACAATGACCATCACAGATGAGCGTAAAAAAGAAGTGGATTTTACGGATGTGTATTTTCAAGCTGGCCAGTCTCTTCTTGTGAAAAAAGGCAGTAAAATTAAAAGCGTTGATGATTTGAAGAAAGGTACTAAAGTGTTGGCTGTTAAAGGATCAACTTCAGCTATTAATATTCGCGAAAAAGCACCAGAGACAACGGTATTAGAGTTTGAAAACTATGCAGAAGCATTTACAGCTTTAAAATCTAAGCAAGGAGATGCTTTAACAACCGATGATGCTATTCTTTATGGAATGGCTGACGAAGACCCTTCTTATGAATTAGTAGGAAAGCCGTTCACAGAAGAGCCTTATGGCATTGCTGTGAAAAAAGGAAACAAAGAGCTTGTAGATGCATTAAACGATGCGCTTAAAAAGATGAAAGACTCTGGAAAATATGATGAAATTCACGACAAGTGGATCAAACAATAAGCGTACAGTTTTCTTTTCTCAGGATGAGCAGCATTATGCTCATCCTGCTTGTTTAGTTGAAAGGAGGAAGAAAATTGTTGGATTTTTCAATTCTGACGAACAATATGGATCTTTATTTAGAAGGTTTTAAGTACACCATTATCGCCAGTCTGATTGCTTTAGTGGCCAGTTTTGTACTTGGTACGATTATTGCGGTAATGCGAATAGCTCCTCTCAAAATAGTAAATGTAATTGGCACTGTCTACGTAGAGTTTATTCGAAATATCCCACTCGTGGTTATCGTCTTTTTTATTTTTATTGTGGCAGGAATCAGTGGTACAGCAGCCGGAGTGCTGGGACTAACTATTTATACGGCAGCTTTTATAGCTGAAGCGATACGAGCCGGAATTATGGCTGTTCCAAAAGGGCAGCTTGAAGCGGCTCGTTCATCTGGCCTTACGTACGGTCAGGCGATGCGGTTCATTATATTACCTCAAGCGATTAAAATCGTCATTCCTCCTCTTGGGAATCAATTTATTAATTTAGTGAAAAACTCATCCGTGTTAGGGATTGTTGCTGGTTTTGATTTAATGTATCAGGCAGATCTCGTTTCCTCTCGAACTTACGTAGTGTTTGATGTGTATATTTTTGTGGCTCTGTTCTATTTGGTTTTGACCATTCCGTTGAGTTTAGGAGTTGGTTATCTTGAGAAACGTCTTGGTAAAACAAGCTGAAAGGAGTGAAAGTGATGGATTTTATGGGTGCTTATTCTCCTGATCACCTTTCCTTCTTAATGGAAGGGTTTTGGGTCACTTTAAAAGTAGCATTCATTTCGATTGTATTAAGTTTTTTTATTGGAAGTATAGTAGGTATTTTAAGGTATGCTCGCATTCCAGTTCTGTCTCATGTACTTGCTTTTATCGTAGAAATTATCCGGAATTTGCCGCTGCTTTTAATCATCTTTTTTACATACTTTGCTTTACCTGAAATCGGAATTGATATGGAAATTACGTCAGCAGCGATTGTGGCCCTCACTGTATTTGAATCTGCTATGATTTCAGAAATTATCCGAAGCGGATTGAAATCAGTTGAAAAAGGACAAATTGAAGCGGCACGTTCATCAGGTTTAAACTATTACCAAACGCTTCGTTTTATCGTATTGCCACAAGCTTTGCGACGAATGGTACCTCCTTTAGTTAGTCAATTTATTTCATTATTAAAAGATACGTCGCTTGCAGTAGTCATTGCACTTCCAGATTTGCTGCACAACGCTCAAATCATTTACGGACAGAAACAAAGTTATGTGGTGCCGATGTTTTTGATCATCGCGATGATGTATTTTATTGTAAACTATGCTTTATCAATCATTGCACGAAGACTAGAAGTCAAAAGGGTGTAGATACTCTTTTGACTTTATTTTTGGAAAATAAATAACATTGACAATGTATTGATTCAACGCATAAAATGACTAAAGTAACAGTGGTAAAATCAGATTATTTTCATTCATCATAGAGAAGAAAAACAGTGTTGGTTCACCCCCTACTGAATATCCGGTAGGGGTTTTTGCGCAAGAAGTGATTTGGTTAAACTAACACGTAAAATGAACAGAAGGGACGGGCATCATGGAAAAACAAGATCAAAATTTAAAAAAAGGTCTGTTGCCTCGCCATGTGCAGCTCATTGCGCTTGCCGGTATGATTGGGACAGGCATTTTTAAAGGCAGTGCTGATACGCTAGGTATTGCAGGACCAAGTGTTGTACTGGCGTATTTATTTGGCGGTCTTATCTTATTTATTGTAATGACAGCATTGGCGGAGATGGCAATTGTCTATCCGAATATGAACGTACAAAATTTAGTGCATAAGGCATTCGGTACGCAAACCTCTTTTATTGTAGGGTGGCTGTACTGGGTGAACTGGATTGTCGTGACAGTTGTTGAACTGCTTGCGGGAGGAAGCTTTTTGAAGTTTTGGTTCCCTTCTGTACCTCTTTGGCTCTTAAGCTTTCTCTGTGCAGTGCTGATTGTAGGGATGAATTTATTTCAAGTGAAGTATTACGGAGAAATTGAGTTTTGGTTTGCCGGTATTAAAGTAATTGCTCTTACTGCTTTTATCATTTTGGGAGCTTTCATTTTATTCGGTGTAATTCCAAGTGATGTGCAAAACCCTTGGGCAAATTATACGGCTCATGGAGGCTTTTTCCCTCACGGCATGAGCGGTGTGCTGAGTGCCTTTTTAATTGTGATGTTCTCTTACGGCGGAGCTGAATTAATTGGTGTGGCCGTAACGGAAACAAAAGATGTGAAAAACGTCTTACCGAAAGTGATTAAAGGCACAGTATGGCGAGTGATTGGTTTTTATATTTTGCCTATTTTAATTATTTGCGGCCTTATGCCCTGGAATTCTGTGTCCGGACAGGACAGTCCATTTGTCCAAGTGTTTAGTATCACCGGACTGCCGGGTGCGGCTCATATTATGAACTTCGTTTTATTGACGGCCGTTTTATCAGCAGCGAATTCAGGAATGTATGCAACTTCTCGTACGCTCTATGCTATGGCTCAAAGCGGAGAAGCATCAAAGCGTTTCTTGAAAGTTTCGAAAAACGGTATTCCGATTAATGGTTTGATGATTACGGCTGTTTGTATTTTAATGGGTGTGTTTTTAGCGTATAAGACGCCGGATAATGTAATTAGTTATTTAATGACTATTCCGGGTTTCACGATTATTCTTATTTGGGTAAGCATTTGTTTAGCTCAATTAAAGCTGCGTAAAGGGTATAAAGAAAAACCGTTTTTTGCCTTGAAGTGGTTTCCTTATACAACGCTTTTTGCAACAGCAGCACTGCTTGTTATTTTTGTATCGTTTATGTTTAATAAAAACAATGTGATTGGATCAAGCGTATGTGCAGTTATTCTCGTCGTACTCCTCATTTTTTCATTTATTAATAAAAGTCGAAAAGAAAAAAAGTTTGAAGTATAGCAAAAAGGCAATATACTAGAAAGACGAGGGTAAAAACTTGTCTTTCTTTTTTTGCGGAAATTTCTGCATCACGTTACATATTTCTAGATGAAATGTTTAGTTAAATAAATAAAGGATGAGGACTATAATGGAATCAAATAATGTATTTACAACAAACCCAAAGAAGAAATCAAAGCACTTAGCCACGATTTCTTTAGCGATTATGGGAGTGGGCTTCGTTGCCACAATGCCTTTTGGTGATTCGATTTGGGGACGTTTGCTTCAAGGTGGGTTCGAAGCTGGATTAGTCGGAGGACTAGCGGATTGGTTTGCTGTTACGGCTCTTTTTCGTCACCCTTTAGGCATTCCTATTCCACACACTGCGCTGCTTCCTAAAAACAGACAGCGTATTACAAGAGGGTTAGTCTCAACGCTTGAAAATGACTGGCTGTCAAAAGAAAGTATTCAAGAAAAAGTAAAAAGAATTGCGTTTACAAAGCGTTTGCTTCCAATTGTTCGAAAAGGTGTTCATTCGGAAACGATTCAAACAAAAGGAACAGCACTGCTTGTTGATGCCATTAATCGTGTGGATACAGAGAAAGTCGTTCCTATTATTGAAAAAGAGCTTAAATCATCGCTTTCAGCAATAGAGTTAAAGCCTATTGTGCATTCGATTGTTGGAGAAGTGGTAAAAAATCAGTATGATGAAAAAGCGCTTGATGTTCTTTTAAATAAAGGAGAGAGCTGGATTAAAAAAGAAGAAACGCAGTATCAGCTCGGAAGTATTGCTAAAAATGCGCTTGATAATATTGAGCTTGATGGTATTTTACAATTTGCTCTCAAATCATTTCAAAGTATGATTAATGAAGAGAAGCTAGGGTCTATTCTGCAAAATCTCCTGCTTTCTATTACAGGTCGTCTTCGTAATGAAGATGATGAATACCGCCTTGCTTTGGTAAATGGAATTAGAAAAGAGCTGCAAGGCTTGGAGCAGAATGAAGAACTTCTTGAAAAATTAGAAGCATGGAAACAAAAAACGATTAATGAATTAAATGTAACGAATAAATTAACAGAAATCGTTGATAAAATGAAAGCAAAAGTGACGGCATTTATTGAAAGCCCTGAATTTATGAAAAGGTACGCCGTTCCTTACGTGGAGAGCTGGCTGAATGCTCTTGAAGCGGATGCACAGCGTCAAGAAGCAATTGATACGGCCATTCAAAAGCAAATCATGAGCTTTGTAGACGATAATCATTCGAAAATTGGACAGCTTGTTCAAGAAAACTTAGACAAATTAGATGATGAAACGCTTGTTGATATGATGGAAAACAATGTCGGAAAGGATTTGCAGTGGATTCGAGTGAACGGCGCTCTATGTGGATTCTTGATTGGTATTGTGTTAACGGTTATTAAATTAGCGGTATAAAAAAGCACGCTCCTTTTGGAGCGTGCTTTTTCTATTAATCATCTATTTCTACACTGATTACGTCACCGTTTTTGGCATCTACTGAAACAGTTGCCTCACGTTTATCGGCTGTGTCAATTTCAATTTCATATACTAAACGGTCGTTTTCTTGGTCTAAATCCGTTTCATTGACGGTTCCTTTAGCACTCTTTAAAGCTGTTTTGATTGCTTGATCTAATGAAATAGCAGGGGAAGCGTTTTGGAGATTCTCTTCTCTCTCATCTTCATCGTCTTTTTGCTCTTCATCAAATTCAATGATTTTACCGCTACTGCTGTCAATATCTACATCGTATTCTTTATTACCTTTTGTGATGTCTACTTCATATTGTTTAACGCCGTCATCTACGGCTAATTGGATATTTGTAATGTCACCGCCGTCTGTTTTTTGAAGAGCAATGTCTTTTGCCTTTGCTTCTTCAATCGTTGTGGTTTGCTTCTTGTCATTGCTTTTGGGCTGATCTGTCATGGCATATGCACTTGCACCTAATCCACCGACTAATACTGCACTGGCTAAAACGGTTGTAATAACTTTCATATGTTACGGCCTCCTTGGTTTGTTGTTAAGACTATCTTAGCCAATGAACTTTAAAGGAAAAGAAGAAGAAGTTTAAAATTTTCTTAGAAATAAATAAAGGTGTATAAAAAAAGCACAGCTTTCCGCTGTACTTTTAATCGTCGTCATTTTCATAGGTGATGGAATCTACATGCCCAGAGTAAGCATTTATCATCACTTTAGCTTCTCTTGTTTTGGACTGATCAATTTCGACTTCGTAGAAGGTCTGGCCTTCTTCCTCTTCTATTTCAACTGAGGAAAACGTTCCTTTTACTTTTTGTAAAGCAATATCTCTTGCTTGTTCCATTGAAATGAGAGGCTCGTCGGATGTAGGAGAAACTGGTGGCTGCTCGCTCTTTTTTTGTTCTTCTTCTGTATCATTTTTAGTTTGAGTAGACGTTAGTTTCTCTACTTTTTGTTTGATTAATGACTGGACTTCTCCATTTTCTCCATTTACTGTGATGTGGTATGGAATATCATCTTTAAGCAAAGTGATTCGATAAATCGGTTCATCATCTTTTTGAGAAAAGCTTGCATTTTCAATCGTGCCGCCGTATTTTTGCTGAATCATACTGCTGACGTCAGATTCGGATAAAATAGTATCAGATCGATTCATTGCTTTTGCGATTCCGTAAAAGCAAGCTGAGCCAACGGCAAGAAAGATAAGTATAAAAAGCACCGTTTTCTTCATACATTCACCTCCAGTATCTTAAAAAGTAGTATAGCAGGCAATTCTTAAAAATCTCTAAGAAACGGTAAGAAATTAAAGAGGAAAGCAAACCGTTACGGATGTCCCTTTTCCTTCATCGCTGCTAATCTCAATACGTCCGCTATGGGCTTCTACAATCTTTCGAGCAATGGATAATCCGAGTCCTGAACCACCGGTTTCTCGATTTCTTGCTTTATCTACGCGAAAAAAGCGTTCGTACACGTTTGATAAGTCTTCTTTTGGAATACCAATTCCTTGATCTGTGACCGTAATCATAAAGCTTTCGTTTCTTGCTATAGTTACTTCTACCGCTTTTTCACTATATTTAATGGCATTATCTAACAGGATGTATAGCAGCTGCTTTAACCGTTTTTCATCGGCTGTTACAATTGGATGATCAGTTTTTACGCTTAAATAAATGGTTCGTTCAAAGGCTTGTTCTAGATGCTTGATTGTTTGTGTACATATGGCGGCCGCATCTACGTGTTCCATGTGAAGCTCCCACTGAGATTCATCTTTCGCGAGTACTAACATTTGAGACGTAAGCTGTTTCATCCGCAAAGACTCCGAGTGAATGGCTTCGATGGCTTCTTCTAAAATGTCTGGCCGCTTCATTCCCCAGCGTTTTAGCATATTGGCATAGCTTTCTACCACGGTAAGGGGTGTTTTTAATTCATGAGAAGCATCCGATACAAACTGCTCTTGCTTTTTATAGTTTTCCTCTAATAAATCCATCATATTATTGAAGGTATTGGCCATTTGATCTAACTCGTCTTTAGAAGGAGAAGAGAGGTCAATTTTTTTGAATGTGCGAGACACTTGAATTTCTTCCATAGTATGAATAAGAGATTTGATAGGCCGCAAAATAATTTTACTTAAAAGCCGTCCCGCAAATATAGTTGGAATCAATATAACAAGAGAGGCAATAAGCAAGATAAATTTCAACGTCTGTAAAGATTGTTCCACGTCTTCGAGTTGTTCCATGACTTCCAAAGAAACGACTTCACCGTTCGTCCAAATGACGGGAGTATGTGAAATCGCGTATAGATGGCCGTCGTCTTCTTTGATTGTTGTTTGTTCATTTGAATAATAGGAATAAGGCAGGGCCTGAAGCTTTTTCGTTTGATCAGTAACGGATACAACTAAAGGGCTGCCCGACTTAGGTAAAATACGAATCATTCCGTTAGGAGGCAAATAAGCACGAAGCAAATTGGATTGTTTAACTGTCGAACTTGTTTGTTTGAGACCATTTGTTACGTTGCTTGTTTCTGCTTGCAAACGTTCAATTGCATTGTCTTCCATGGTTTTCTTGAAAATAAAGTAAACCGAACTGTTTGCAATCACTAGCAGAATAAAAAGCAGCGCAGTTGATGTAAGGATAATTTTTGTTTGCAGTTTCATGAGCTACTCCTTAAGCATATAGCCAACGCCGCGCACTGTTTGAATGTAGGGTATTGAAAATGGAGCATCAATTTTTTTGCGCAAATACCGAATGTATACGTATACAATATTCGTGTCTCCGTAGTAATCGAATCCCCATACGTTTGTAAGAAGCTGTTCAAAGCTCAGCACTTGATTGTTGTTTTGAAGCATATAGACAAGCAAATCATACTCTTTCGGAGTCAGCTCAATGGCTTTATTTTCACGCGTGACTTCTCGCGTTTTTTCGTTAACCACTAAATTGCCTAGTTGGAGAGCGGCCGTTTCTTGTTCAGCAGGCGATGTTGATGCAGGATGGCGAAGCCATACGCGAATGCGTGCAAAAAGCTCTTCAATTTGAAAAGGCTTTGTAATGTAGTCGTTCGCTCCTAAATCTAGTCCGCTTACCTTATCAGGAAGGGCGTCTCGAGCTGTTAATAAAATAACGGGCGTTTGATCATCATTTGTTCGAATGCGACGAAGTACTTCGAGACCGCTCAGTTCAGGAAGCATCACATCTAAAAGCAGCAAATCCCAATCGTGTTCTTGAAACTCTGCTAACCCTTCCGTCCCTGTATAAGCCATGCCCGTTTCGTACCCTTCGTGTTCAAGCTCGAGCTGAATCAAACGAGCAATTTTGCGCTCATCTTCTACAATTAAAATTCTGCCTTTACTCAAAAAAATTCCCCCTTGTGTCTATGTATAGTTGCGTACATTATAGCACGGGGATGATTGAGGTGTATAAAAGCAGCTGGAGTTTAGTCCGGCTGCTGATTGGTTGAAAGAGGAATATGCAGGGTAATGGCAGTTCCTTGGTGAAGAGTAGATTTCACTTCGATATGCCCTTTATGAAGTTCGCAAATGGCCTTTGCGATGCTCATGCCAAGTCCAGCACCTTCTGTTTTTTCGGTTGTATTTGTGCCGCGGTAATAGCGGTCAAATAAATTTTTCTGCGTTTCTTCATCCATTCCAATTCCATCGTCTTGAATCATAATTAAGATGTGGTCATTTTTTATGGCCGTCGAAATTGTAATAGTGGTGTTATCAGGGTTATGCTTAATAGCATTAAAAATTAAATTATCAACCATTCGCTCAAACCAGTGCGTGTCAGCTTGAATAAAAGGTTGAAGATGAACAGGCACATAAGAGAATTGAACATTTTTAATGGTTCGATCGTTAACGAATTTTAAAACAATATACTGAAGTAATTGATGAACGTCCACTTTTTTTGTTTCTAAGACAACGACATTATTTTTAAGCTTAAAGGCCAGTGAAAAATCTTCTACAAGTCCCACCATATATTCACTTTTGTCACGCAGCGTTTGGCCAATTTCTTTTAGCTCTTCTTCGTCCCAATTGTAATGGCCGCTTTCCAGCATATGCCCATATCCTTGAATTGTTGAAATAGGTGTCCGCAAATCATGAGATATTCCCGTCATCCATTCTTCACGAGTGGTCTCTAGCTGCTTTCGTTCTTTTTCAGCCAAGCTAAGCTGCTCTGCCATCTCATAAAAGGCTGTAATTACTTCTGAATAGAGGCGATATTGAAAACGTACTTTTCCATTCTTCCGAAAGACGCGCTTCCGCTCTTTTTCTGTTAGCACTTCTGAATAGTTTCCGCTTCCCATACGTCCGAGCCAGCTGGTGAAGAGAAGTAAGGGGCCGCCGTAGCGAAAAGCGTTCCAGATTGAAATAGAGATAGTTGCTAAAAGAACTAAAGCAGCAACTATAACTGCGCCAACTACTGTTTTTTTAATAATTGAGTAGTCAGAAATAGTTTGATGTTTGTTAGGGGTATGAAAAACCCATGAATAATTTTTCTTTGAATCATGAAAAATTGTAGCTGTAGATTCATATTTATCTTTTTCTATTTTGCGGGAAATAATGTCTAAAGGCTCATACTGCTGTTTTTTTTGGGACATTCGAAAGGAAGAGACAACTTGGCCTTGGTTATTAATAACTTGCAGAGAAGCACCTTTACTTAATAACTGCTTTTCCAATTGAGGTACTTTTTCCGTTATTGGAAGGCCGCCTTGGCTGTAATTTTTATATAAATCGTATAGCTGGTCTTTTAATTTATTTTTATAGCCTAGTATGTAATATGTGGGTTGTACAAGAAATGTGTCCAGTTCTGTGACGATATGATAGTCTCGAAATTTTTTCTGTTTTTCAATATCGAGAAGTTGAGCAACTGTATAATGCTTAGGGATATTCTTAGGAGTATTGACTTCTCCAATTACATCTCCTTGTTTGTTCAGTACTTGGTACCATAATCCTTCTTGTTTCAACCGTTTTTCTAAATCTGCTGAAATGGTTGCTTTCCCATTTTTAACTGTTGTGTCCGTAGTTAATACGCTAAGTGACCCAGAGGGCAAGTCTCTTTTGATCTCTTGCTTTGTAAGGTAATAGCCTAGAAATATTAAAGCGCAAAAAAGAATGCAGCAAACACATGCAATAACTGCGATAAACTGAAACGAAAAATGAAAGGTCAACCTTCTTTTAATTGATTTCATAGCGCTTTTCCGTTCACTAATTTATACCCAAGCCCTCGTACTGTAACTAAGTGTTTTGGGTTGCTAGGATTATCTTCAATTCGTTCTCGAATTCTTCGAATATGTACGGTTACTGTATTATCGTCTACAAACTGATTATATCCCCAGACGGCTTCAAGTAGCTGTGATTTAGAAAGAACAATATTCATATTTTTACAAAAGTGAAGAAGCAATAAAAACACTTGTGCGGGGCAAGAAACCGTTTGACCGTCCACAATGAGTTCTCCTGCGGATTCATCTACAGTAAAACGATCAAACTCATAGCGATTTGACGATTGTGGTTCCGTTCTTATAGAAGTTCCTTCAGTCAGCGCTTGCTTTCTGCGCAGTCGTGCTTTAATTCGTGCCGCAATCTCTAAAGGGTTAAATGGCTTGGTTACGTAGTCGTCTCCGCCCATGGCGAAACCTGTTAACACATCCAAGTCAGATACTTTGGCTGTTATGAACAGGATATATGCGTTTGAGAGCTCACGAATTTTAGGACAAATATCAAATCCGCTTTGATCGGGAAGCATTACGTCCAACAAAATAATATCAATCGTTTGATTATATAAAACATCTAGCGCTTCTTGAGCGGTGTGAGCTTTATAGATTTGGTTGAATCCTTCTTTTTTTAATACTGTCTCCAACATTTTGACAATAGCAATTTCATCATCAACTAGCAATATAGATGCATCTTCCAATATAAATCACCTCTGTTTCATTTCATACGTATTCGATTTTAGCATAAGAACATTACGAAAAGATTAACAAAATTGGAAAATGTTAAAGAAAAGATAATCTCCCGTTTATTTTCTTGAAAACTTCATTTCATATACTAAATATACAGACACATAGTAAAGGAGTTAAAAGGATGAGTAATGATTTTAGGCGGGTTAAAGTAATTGATAGTATGAGAGGATTCAGCTTGTTTGGTATTTTACTAGCGAATATGCTGATTTTTCAATACGGTATTTACGGAAAGGATATGATTCATCTTTTCTCGCTATCACCAAGTGATTCAGCAGCCTATGTCTTTTTAAAAGTCGCGGTAGAAGAAAGTTTTATGCCGATTTTCACCTTTTTATTTGGCTATTCAATGGTGAAGATGAAAGAAAGCTTAGAACGAAGGAAGCTAGGCGTAAAAAGGCATTTCTTTCGCCGTTTTCTTCTACTTCTAGGGTTTGGCTTACTGCATGGAGTGTTTTTATGGGAAGGAGATATTCTTACGTTTTACGGAATGATGGGAGTATTTTTACTACTTTTCTTTTTAAAGCGTAAAGCCAAAACACTTTTGGTGTGGGCATCGATTTTGCTGGTCCTTACAGGAGCAGCCGGATACGGTTCATTAAATGATAATATGTATCTTCTTAGCGATAAACAAACGCTTACGACATATGTAAAAGATACGATTCATGTATATGGAAGCGGAACTTATGAACAAATTAAAGACCACCGCAACAATGTGGAACCGATAAATATAGCAGGATATAAATTTGCCTTCGCCTTCTTGTTTACGCCATTTATAATGGGCGCTTTGTTTTTGTTTGGTATGTATGCGGGGAAGAAAAAGTGGTTTTACGACGTTTCAGCTAATCAAAAACAGTATGGCCGTTGGGCGGCCGTGTTGGTTCCGCTTAGCTTGCTGTTAAAAGGAACTATGTACGTATGGCCAGATGCTAATTGGGCTGGTTCTACACATATGTTAGGTGGGAGTCTCTTATCTCTTGGTTATATTGCAGGCTTTGCTTGGCTATATGCGAAATACGAGAAGTCATTTTTGATGAAGGCTTTTGAAAGCGTAGGCAGGATATCGCTTAGTAATTATTTAATGCAAACGGTTATATGCACGACGATTTTTTACGGTTATGGATTAGGTTATTTCGGAAAGCTCGGCATGATTGCAGGGGTTTTTGTCTGCATAGGTATTTACGGAATTCAGCTTATCGGCAGTTATATGTACGTGCAAAAATTTAAAACTGGACCGGTGGAAAAGCTGCTGCGCATATGGACAAATTTTTCTTGGAGTGGAAAGCCAAAAGAGAAAAAAACTTTACCGTCAGAAGTAAATCATCCTTTTGTTGGATGATAGCAGTCAAACTTATGTAAAAAGGAGATTTTAAAAATGTGGGCCATTAGTATAAAAGAGTTTCAAAGCTTATTTAAAAGCATTAAATCAATTATCGTTATTATAATCGTATGCGGTGCTTCCTATGGAATAGCCCATATAGTTAGTCAACTTGGAGGTCAACTGACGAGCGCACAGATTCGAGATGGAGCCAACGGGGGAATTTTGGCGATGCTTCTTGGGTTCGGACCTCTGTTTATTTCAAGTCTTTCTCATAATGTTATTAATCAAGAAATTAAAACAAGGACGGCAAGGTTTTTAGTTACTAAAACATCAAGAGAGCGTATTGTACTAGGGAAATTCTTAGGTATTTGTTGTTTCTGGCTCGTTTGTATCTCTCTTTCATTTCTATTGATTGCGTTTATTTCGCATCATTTTTCTTTTTATATATTTTTAGAGTGCCTACTATTCACTATGTGCATGATTTCATTTGTATTAATGCTTTCAGCTTTGATGCCAAACCCAACTCATACTATGTTTTTATCAATTATTTTATCGTTTGTTCTACCGGTACTGAGTGGATGGAGCATATTTTCATCAAAAGCGTACATTGCATGGTTTAAGTATGTGACACCCTACTACTATTTAAAGTTGGAGAAAGGGTATCTAACAGTTCTTCTTATTTTTGCAGCACTTTGTTTATGTACGGCACTTTGGAATTTTAAAAGGAGAGAAGTATAATATGTATGCTATAGAAACAAGTAAATTAACTAAAAAGTATGGATCTAAAACAATTGTTAACAGTATTAATTTACAGGTACCACAAGGAGAAATTTACGGATTTTTAGGGAGAAACGGAGCAGGGAAGTCTACATTTATTAATATGCTTACCGGCGTTTCATTTCCTTCAGCAGGAGAATTTACGCTGCTGGGACAGAGTGATATTGATTTAGAGCTTCAGAAGAAAATAGGTGTGCTTCCTGACTATGCTAACTTTTACGATGAGATGACAGCGCTCAATCATTTGCGCTATTCTTTAAAGATAAATGGCCATCGTTTTTCTAAAGAACACTGTAGTGATGTACTGAAGAAAGTAGGATTAGAAGGACATGACCATCAGAAAGTTGGAAAGTTTTCATTTGGAATGAAAAAGAAGTTAGGAATTGCTCAAGCAATTATAACAGATCCAGATCTTATATTTTTAGATGAACCAACTTCTGGAGTAGATATTGAATCTGCTCTCCACATTCATGAATTAATAAGAGAACTTCAAAATCAAGGCAAGACGATTTTTATGACGTCTCATAATTTAAATGAAGTTGAGAAGATTTGTACACGCGTAGCGATTATGAAAAATGGGGTTATTTTAATAGAAGGGACAATGGAAGAACTGCGCTTTCAATACCAAGCGAAAAAAACGGTGATGATTAAACATGATCCTTACCCAAGCAGCCATAAAGAATATATTCAACAGTTTTTCCGTACGGTGAGTCCGGACGTGGAATACCATCACACGTACACAAAAGTGATGCTTCAAAAAGAGAGAAATATCCCTCTGATTATTCGCGAATTGATTCAATGCGGCATCGATATTTATCAAGTTCACGTAGAAGAACCTTCTTTAGAAGAAATCTTTTTGCAAAAAAACATTGTGGATCATTCACAGGTAAGTTAATGGGCAAAAGTCCGTTGGCTTACTACTCATCCTGAATACGTTATTTATAAATACCAGTTAGGAAGCCTCTGACAAAAACATGTTCATTTTCGCAAGAAACTGATAAGATAGCTAATGACATTTAAAAATAAGAAAGGATTTCGATTATGTTATCAGCTATTAATTCAGTAGACTATACCATTTTCCATGCGGTGAATCAGTATGCCTCGCATGTGAAGTTTGTAGATTCGCTAATGGTATTCTTTGCAGATTACGCCCAGTATGTACTTATCGTTTTACTCGGCTTGTTTTTACTCATTAATAAAAACGGCAGCCGTGTTGTAGCATTTCAAGCTTTATGTGCTTGTGCCACAGGAGTCATTATCAATAAAGTGATTAGTTTATTTGCTTATCGAGATCGTCCGTTTATCTCTCACCACGTGAATCAGCTCATTGATCACGCCGCGAATTCTTCATTTCCAAGCGATCATGCTACATCTGCATTAGTTATCACTTTTACCATTTGGCTGCATTTCAAACGCTCAGGACGCATGTGGGTTTTCATGGGTGCACTTATTGCATTTTCACGCGTATGGGTTGGCGTTCACTATCCATTCGATGTGTTAACAGGAGCTATTTTAGGATGCGTGCTGGCGCTGTTTATTCATTATGTTATTTTTAATACGAAAATCATGAGAGCTATTACCAATTTGTCTATTTTTCGAAAATCAGCTTATGACAGGCAGTCTCAATATTATTAAGAAAAAGTCGCACATATGCGGCTTTTTTTATTGGGAAATTTTTAATGTATTTAATACTTGTTTTTTAAAATTAAATTGTATACAATTAAATTACAGAAACGATAAATAAAAACATTTAATAAAATTACTAAAAAAGAGGAGAGATTTATACATGAAAACTTTATATGAAACAACAGTTGTTAACACAGGTGGAAGAACAGGAGAAGTTCACTCTTTAGATAACATCTTTAACTTAGACGTGGCAACACCGCCAGCGCTTGGTGGAGAAGCAACAACAGCAACAAACCCAGAGCAGCTATTTGCAGCTGGATACAGTGCTTGTTTCAACAGCGCGTTAGAATTTATGTTGAAAAAACATAACGTAGAAATCAAAAGCAGTGAAGTGAAAGCTACTGTTCAGCTGCTTCCTGATAAAGCTGATCAAGGAGTAAAAATTGAAGTAGCGCTTGAAGCTCATATCGAAGGCTTAGATTTAGAAACAGCTAAAAAATATGTAGACCTAGCCCATTCATACTGCCCGTATTCAAAAGCAATCAGCGGCAACGTAGACGTAACGGTAGAAGTAGTTTAATTGCTTTAAAAAGCCCTGCTAAGCATGTAAAGCTTAGCAGGGCTTTTTTATTTGAATTTTCTCTATTCATTTATATGAAGTGCTAGTATAATGAGGAAGAAAATGAATCATTCGCACAGTTTAGGTGCTCTTACATAGCGTAAGAGGTAACAGGGAATCGAGTGCAAATCTCGAGCGGTCCAGCCACTGTAAGCAGGGAGTTTTCTATCTTATCGTCACTCAAAACGGGGAAGGCGGTAGAAAATGATGATCTCAAGCCAGGAGACCTACCTATTCTGTACACTTGACTCTTCTAGGAAAGAGGCGGTGTATCAAGGTACGCAGTGAGCAATTGCTGTTTATTTTCATATGCCGACACAGCCTTAATTTCTATAGAATTGAGGCTTTTTTACGTTTTATTTTAAAAAAAGGAGTGTAGGAAATGGAAGGTTTATCAGTTTTTTTACTTGTCTTTTTATTAGGAATCAGGCACGGATTGGATGCAGATCACTTAGCTTTTATTGATGGCCAGACCCGATATAATTGGCGAATGGGCAGCCGTTTTGCCCCGTGGGTTGGAACGCTGTTTTCACTAGGTCACGGAGGAATGGTGGCCGTCACGGCCGGGGTGCTGGGCGTGGTGATGAAGAATTTTACGTTTCCATCATATTTCGATCATTTTGCATCTTGGGTATCTATTCTCTCTCTCTTTCTGATTGGAACATTAAACACATATCATTTGCTTCGAACTAAAAATAAAGAGGAAGAGTTTCAGCTGAGCGGGTTAAAAGGGAAGTTTATTCCGAAAATAGCAAAAGGAACAACGAATCCTTTTTTAATTATTCTTGTAGGAGCGTTGTTCGCTTTAGCAGCCGAAACAGTCAGTCAAACGGCCGTGTGGTCTCTAGCTGTAGGAAACGCAGGCAAGTATACGCCGCTTTTATTAGGACTAGTATTTATGTTTGGTATGATGCTGACAGATACAATCGATTCACTGATTGTACATAAAATGGTGAATGAATCGAGTAAGTTTGGGCAATCTGCTTCCCGCTTGATGGGCTGGGTTATTGTTGTCCTCGCGTATGGTGTGTCATTCTATTTAGCATTCACTTTCTTTAACCCATGGGCCGAAGTAAACTTTGAAATGGTTGGTGTTATTCTATTTATTTTTTTAGTGTCTATGTTTGTTTTTGTGAGTGTGAAGTCGAAAGGGAAGAATATTAAAATAAATGTCAATTAGTCAAACGAAAGCTTTAATCTGTTGAAGATTGAAGCTTTTTTGTATGAATTTGTTGAAGTTTATGGCTATTTTCGGTCGGTTATGAATAAGTTAAAGTATTATCTGTATTTAAAGGATGGAAAATTGTCTGAAAACCATTATAATTAAGGATAATTTAAGATCGTTATGTGAAACGTAGAACATAGTTATACGTACGATAAATAAAAGCATTTGATGCAAGCAGCAGGGGTTTTCTAGAGGAGGAATTGATTTGAGTCAGGTAATGGTAGAACAAAGTGTATTTAGTTATTTAAAAGAACACGAACAAGAGATGCTCGAAGATCTAGTGGGATTTGTGAAAAAAGAATCACCGTCCTATAGTAAAGATTTAGTAGATCAGTGTGGAATGTATTTAACAGAGCTATTTCAAAAGCGTTTAGGGGTAGGGTATGAAATTATAGAAGAAAAAGAAGTCGGAAACCACTTAAAATTTACGATTGGAGAAGGAGAGAAGCAGCTTTTAATCATCGGTCACTTTGACACGGTATGGGAAAAGGGAAGGCTGAGTCTAAGAACAGAGGGAAACAAGCTGTATGGTCCGGGAATTTTAGATATGAAAGGCGGCATTGTGCAATCTATATGGGCGATTAAAGCGATTCAAGAACTTGGCTTAGCGCTAGATAAAAAAATTGTGTTTTTCTGCAATTCAGATGAAGAGATTGGGTCGATTTCTTCTAAAAAATATATTGAAGAAGAAGCACAAAGAAGTGAAGCGGTGCTAGTAGCGGAACCGGCGGTGGCGGGTTCAGGTGCGTTAAAAACGTCGCGCAAAGGAGCGGGGATTTTCACCGTAAAAGTATGGGGACGAGCAGCACACGCGGGTAATCATCACAAAGAAGGAATCAATGCGATTGAAGAACTGGCGCGCCAAGTGATTTTTCTGCAGAGCTTAACTGATTATGAAAAAGGTACAACAGTGAACGTTGGGACGTTTACCGGAGGCAGCGGTACAAATGTAGTGCCGGAATATGCAGAAGCGCACGTGGATTTACGTGTTTCTACAGAAGAAGAAGCGGAGCGCATGACGGGTATTATTTTGAATTTAACACCCATTTTAAAAGGGGTTAAGCTAGAAGTAACGGGAGGCATGAACCGTCCTCCGATGGTGAAGTCTAAACAAACGGAAGAGCTATTTGAATGCGCTCAGTCAATCGCAGCCAAACTGGGAATGAAATTAGAAGAAGCAGCTGTTGGCGGGGGAAGCGACGGCAATTTTACAGCGGCCATTGGCGTTCCTACATTAGATGGATTAGGAGCATGCGGAAAAGGAATACATGCGGAGTATGAACATATTCAAATTGATACGTTGTCCGAGCGTTCCTCTTTATTTGCGAATTTGCTGCTGCAAATATAAAAAAAGCCCGCCTCAAAAGGCGGGGACTAATCTGAAAGCTTATATTGGGAGAGTATAAGCTTTCTTTTTTATTTACTGCTTTCTTCTTGAAGAGAAAAGGCAGTTTCTTTCTTTTTGAATACCACTCCATCAAGAGCAAGGAACTGGCTTCCTGCAAGAAATAAGTGAGCAGACATGGCAATTAAAGCGATATCAAACTCAAATCCGCCTACAAATCCGCTTTTAAGCTTGGCTGTGAAAATAGCGCCAAGCATAACGGCCACAAATAAAGCAGCTACAACTCTTGTTGCTAGACCAAGAATAATAAGAACCCCACCTACAAGTTCAATCGTTGCAACAATGTAGGCCATAAAACCAGGGATTCCTAAGCTATCGAAGAATCCTACTGTATTTTCAATCCCGCCTTGCCATTTTTGAAAGCCGTGTACTAAAAATGTAAAACCTAATACTAAACGAATAATAAGTGAACCAATTTCGACGTTTTTATTCACTTTACGTCCTCCTTTAAATGTATTTGAAAAACACTACATTATGTAGTGTGAAAGCCCGAAAAAAGAAATGTAGCAATTAAATCAGAAACTTTTTCTTATTTGGATAATTTTACAGCATTATGAATATCACACTACACATTGTAGTGTGATGTTTGTCCCCAGTCAAGTAAAAATATGAAATTAGATCATTTGGCATACAAAAGTTTCCTAAAGGGAACTTGAAAAATCCTTTAATTATGTACAAGTTAGTCCCTTATTTTCAATCTTATTCTCCAACATGCTATACTGATGGCGGAGGTGTTACGATGCGTTTAGAAAATAAAAGAGTTATTGCGCTTGTTAGTGCAGACTTTGAAGATCTAGAACTATGGTATCCAGTGATGCGTCTTCGAGAAGAAGGAGCAGAAGTACATTTAGTTGGAGAAAAAGCAAACGAAACGTACATGGGGAAATACGGTGTTCCAGCCGTATCGGACTATGCGTTTACAGATGTTGATCCAGCTGAATATGACGCTATTTTAGTACCTGGAGGCTGGGCGCCGGATAAGCTGCGCCGCTACCCTGAAGTAATTGAAATGGTTCGTCATATGGACGAACAGCAAAAGCCAATCGGCCAAATCTGCCATGCAGGATGGGTATTAATTTCTGCAAAAATCTTAGATGGCCGAAACGTAACAAGTACGCCAGGAATCAAAGATGATATGGAAAACGCGGGAGCTATTTGGCATGATGAAGCAGTCGTAATCGACGGCCACATCATTTCAAGCCGCCGTCCGCCAGACCTTCCACCTTATGCAAAAGCATTTGCGGATGTACTAGCAGAGCAATAAGAAAAAAGCCGAAACCATATTGGTTTCGGCTTTTTTGTGTAAAGTGTTTCCAAAAAAAATATAGCAGTTCAACAAAAGATGGTGAGTCAGATAGGAAAGAGCGTGGATGGAATTATTGCTCTTGATTCTTCATTGAAAGGTGAG
>ENA-ORXC01000596-ORXC01000596.1-marine-metagenome-genome-assembly--contig:-NODE-596-length-24672-cov-8.369343_pt1 | contig 24672 bp, 22 predicted proteins | sample MGYA00237865_ERZ511478 | MGnify/ENA metagenome assembly ERZ511478
AATTTTATAGATATTTTAGAAGTGGTAGGTAGGCGACGCGGAGCCATCCCAGAATCCGATTTCCTGGGCACACACTGTGGAGATTCCAGACAAACGCGATTTGTCACGAACTGGTACAGTTGTCACGAACTGGGGGGGGACGGATACGCGTCATTCGGACTTGACGAGGAATCCGGATGATTCTCCAGGCCAGCGTTTCAAATATTCGGCGACATATCCAGGGCCCGGCTTCTTGGGGACGCCGTTTGTGTAAAAAAATGTGGGGCTACTTGACCGTGGCACACTCGCAGAAGGTCCGCCGGACCTTCTGCGCGTATGACCTGGTGCGGGGCCGCACTGTACAGGCTGTACAAAAACGACGAAAGGGCGCAATATTGCGCCCTTTCGTCGCTCAATGCTTGTTGGCGGCCGCAAGAACTTGCGAGTCACCACATTGTTCTGCGAGCTTTTTGTTTCTGTCGGCCAATGATGTGCCTCGGAGGATCACAACGGCAACCAATGAGGGTCAGTAGGTAAAAAGCTCTGACAGTGCACCCACTCACTCGCGCCAACTGCCAGTTTTTCTTTCTTCACCTCGTCAGCTCCCCGTCTGGTGCCTGTAGCCCCGTGCGCCGGAGCGCAGAGGGGTTGCGTAGAGTAGACAGAGCCGCGACTTGTTTACGTTCCCTCCTCGTGCGTGCTCGAATTTTCTCCTGGGTAGCCGTCCCATCTGGAGAGAGAAAGCCGAGCGAGCAGAGTGTGCTGAGCACCGCAGTGGTGGTCGAGTGTCACAGGCGTCCACTCGCATTCGCGCGGGATTGCTCGGAAACGCGGTCAGTATTGCGAGTTCTTCCCACTTTGGTTTCTCCTCCCTTGCACGCTCGCTCAAGACAGTACAGTGCAGTGCGACCAAGATGCTAGTTTATTACGTTTCCGTCTCGTTCTAGCCGCACAAATGCCAGGCATGTTTGCTGTGCTCTTTGGTCGCACGGTCCACTGCCCATCTTCGCAGTGCAATCAAAGAATTCTGCGGAGGCATGCTGCCCCCCTGGCAGTGCATTGGAGACACCTATCAATCTCCGTGCTCCCCATCCTTGACGTCGGTTCGAACGGGCGCTCGCTCCTTCTCAGTCGGCGAACGGTGTTCTCCGGTTCTTGAGGAGTAGTCACCTATCTCGGCGTCCCCGGTGGGTCTGGCGGCAGCTCCGGAGCACATCAGAGCTTCCAAGCATGCGGGTCCGGACGGCTCCGCCGTGAAAGCCTTTTTTTGACAGAGGGGAAGCGTGGCGTACTCGCAACCGACCGCTACATAGACGGATCGGCAGAGCTCAGTGCTGTCGGGCCGCACCAGTGGATGATGTGAAGGCCCCCACCTCGACAGTGTCTGAGCCGCCGAGTAATTCTCTCAAGGCGGTCGATGTTGCCGTGACTCCTCGCATGGCACGCCATCATGAGTATGGATCCGGTCCGAAGGCGCCACTGGACGGGCGCGAGCGCACCGTAGTGCTCTATTGACTGACGTCGTAGATCCGAAAGGGCAGATGCCGCTCTTGGCACTGGATGTGTGGTAGGAATCGGTCCTCGGCCACCACGTGTAAGTTGCATCCGACGCGAGCGACCCATTACAGACAGAGTCAGACACGCACGCGGCACTCCACTGCGCCGTAGTCGGGGAAGGCCCCTCTCGGGCAGGACCCTTAGAGGCATCCCGCCACGGACGCTCAAATGACACGCGGCTGCGGCACCGTGGTCCTTTGGCGAATATCACGACGAGCCGGGGGCACGACGAGTGCGGCGCGTCCCCCCCACGGTGTCTCGCCGGCGGAGCTCCACGCGAGCGTGCCACACGAGGTGGGAGCGCGAGCGAAATCCGCCAGAGCTGATTTGCACGGCGACGGGCCCATCTCAACGTGCGCCCACCGCCCCCCAGCACTGGGGTCGCTGTCAGTGATTGGCGACACGGCCAGGAAGACAGAGCGAGCGGCCCCACCGACTCGTGCAACCCGCGATACGCCGCGGCGGCGGCCGCCACCAGGCTCAGGTGGGAACAAATGGGCACACGTGTGCCCGCAGTTGACACCTCATCAGGAGCACCTCGCGGGTTCCATACGTAGCGACGGAGGAGCGGTCATCCATCTGACCTCCGTTCATCGGCACCATGAACGCACAACACGTGACTTCCACCCGCTTTGCTTCTCCATGCCGCACCGGCCGCGGCGGTGCGTGCGACCTCCGCTGAGACGGTTCAGCACCTCCGTGACTGCCGCACCACTCCGCACGCCTGGTCGCCGCGTCAAGCGGCTCACTTTCGGATAAGAGGAGTGCTGTCGCGTGCGCGGACGTCAGGGGGGTACGGCCATACCGGTTCAGTGGGTGTGTTGGAGACCTAGCTGTTGATTCCGCGACGTGACCACCGTGTGCGCTCCTTCCTCCCCCCCCTTCAGCACAACACCCCGGCCCGCGGCCACATCAGCTGGCACGATGGTCATCCCCGTGCTCGTTCCTGGTCTCACACCGCGGCCGCGGCAAGTCATCCGCGGCAGCGCGACCGCTCCGCAGCTCGCGACGCCGGTCGCTGAGGCGCCGCCGCGGTCTCGTTGGGCGCTGGTAGCCATGGCGGCGCCAAAAACCAAAGCAGCCGCCCCCAACGCGGACGGCGCGGACTTTGTGTGTGGCATGTGCCCGCTGCCGCAACTGCCCAACACCACCGCCTCATCGACGCTGCAGTGCGTCGGCCGGCTGAGCTGTTCGGGTTTGCCGTGCGGTCGCGCGAGTGGCGCGCTTCAAGGCCTGCCGCGTGTGCCCTCTGCGGTGCCGGGCGCCTGCCCGATTCCGGCGCTCCCGGGTTTGGTTTCCAAGCCGTCGTTGAACGCCACGTATCGGCCCAAGCATGTGGCGCCGGCCCGTCAAAGCCGTCACTTGGTTGCCGCACCGCGGAGCGTCGCGCCTGACGAACGGCCAGCTGCAATCCCGGCCGCGGACGAGAAGGGGGAACACTTGACCGGTGGCGGCTCCTTGGTGTTGGATGTGGCAGCTTGCTCTGCATCGGCACCGTCGAACGGGGCTGCCAGCTCGGAGAGCACTCCGGTCAGCGAGGGTGCGCTCGTCGCGCACGCGACGATTGCGGCCTTGGTGGCAATGACGAAGGGCGTTGATGCGGTAGAGACCTCTTCAGCGGTTGTGCCCGAGCCTTCGCTGCCAACTTCACCAGCGACTGCCGAGGCCATCTCGCCATCCTCTATCGGGCCTGACGCGCGGCTCGCAGCGACGCCGGACTCGCCGGTGACGTCTGCGCCCGTCTCGCCTGCGCTTCCCGTTCCCGCTTCTCCTCCGCTTCCTGTACCCGCCCAGCGGTCGACGCGCACCGAGTTGCGGGTGCTCCGCGTCTCCCGCTCGGCGGCGGTGGTGGTGCGCGTCACGACCGACGAGAGCGGCGCGGAGGTCAGCATGGCGCCCGCCAGTATTGTGCGCCCGACTTGTGAGGCTGGCGCCGACCCCACCCCAGGCATCTACTTTTCGTCCATGACATCGACCGGCCTGCTGGCCGCCCGCTCCGCCGCCGTCGTCAGTAGCACCTCGCCGCTCCCGCGGACAAACAGCTTCTCCTCGACGGCGTACAAGTATGGGGGCTCCTCCAACATCCTCAGCAACGGCCGTGCGGCCTGGACGCTCGCGCCCTGCTCAAACTGCGGCGCGTCGACGTCAACGGCCGACGGTGAGGCCGCCGACCCCACAACCGTCAAAGGGGTCTCATCCTTCACGGCGGCATCCACCGACTCGTGGACGTCGGGCCCCTACTTTGCGACGCGCGTCGCCTCCGAGGCCTCCCTGGCATCGGGGCACCCGTCCGCGCTGACCGTCGCCACGACCGACTCGTGGCCATCCGGGCCCGCCTATGCCAACCGGGTGACGCGGCAGCAGTCGGTGCCCGTGCCGAGCGGCGGGCGGGGGCGGCCGCGGACGCGGCCGTCGCCACCGCCGCCGCCACCGCCGCCACCGCCGCCGTCGCCGACGGCCACGCCAGGCGCGCCGTCCCCCCCCACCGGCGCGGGTATTCTTGGTCCCCCCTCTGGCGCCCGGTGCATCATGACTGGCCGCCCGTCAAGCTCCCCCGCGCGCGCGGCCTCCCCCCCCTGGCTCAGCCGCACCGGCCGCAGGCGCTCGGCGGCGCCGACGGCGCCGCCCGCGGCGGCGGTCTTGAGGCCGACGGCGGTGTAGCCGGCGAGCGAGTCGGGGGCGGCGAGGCTGCTGTCGCGGAGGATGGCGCCGATGGAGACGGCGGAGCAGACGGACGAAGCGTCGTCCGAGTGCCCAAAGTGAAGGGGGAACGCCCCAGGCCGCGGCGCGCACTCGTCCACGGGGGGGGCGGGGAGCTCGGCAGCGACGGCCGCCATCTTGGCGTTGGACATGGCGGCAAGGGGCAGAACGCCAATTGGGGAGCGGGGGGAAACACAGGCGGGCGGGGACGGCGGTGCGCCGGCAAAGCAGGGGAACGGCACGGGCGGCACGGCGACGGGGCTACTCCGCGATTCGAGGGAGCGGCAGCGAATGGGGACGGTGGCGGTCGCGCCGGGTGCCCTCCCCCCACGGGCTCGGCGGTCGGCAGCTAGCGGCCGACGGCGGCCCGCCGGCGCCCGCGTCTGTTGCCAACGCGTGGGGGGGTCAAACGGGACCCCGTCACCCCTGCGCGGCGTGCGACCCGTCAGGCAGGGGCTGACATTTCCCGCCCCCGCCTCGTCCCTCGCCGCCGCCACTGACACGTCATGGCGGAATGGCGGGCGGAGCTGGCCCCGTTCCGACCCAAGCCGTCGGACACGGGACGGCGCGCCGGGTGCATGAGCAACGGGGAACTTCCCCGTTGTTGAACAGCGCGCCCCGTCGTCCCGGTACTGGAAGACGGGCGGACCAGGGGACAAGGGATGGGCGGCGCGGGACGGCGGGCGCTGGCAGGAGGGGCGGATCAAGCGCGTCCGTGCATGATGGCTATCGTGTCTGGCGTCGGCTGCACGCCTAGTTAAGAGGCCCCTTTCTCGGACTTCTGGGTCTGATCTTACAGTGCGGACCCCTCTTCAAAGCACCGCCAGGGCTGCACACGTGTCCGGTCTGCTGCTGACACATGAGCTACGCCCCCGATGGTTGGCTGTTGGGGGCACCAACACGGCATTCTGGCGCGCCATTGGTCCAAACCCAGAAGTCCGCCCTTAACTAGGCGTGGACCACTCCGTGGTCAAGATAGCTGTTCAAGACTGTTTTGAGGTACAGTATGTCGGGGCCTATCCGTTGCAACCAAATTCGCTACCACTCGGACGGTGCCCTGCAAGTCACAGTACGGAGACCCCAGAGGACGACTCACAGTTTCCGAGGCTCTGCCATGCCCCAAAACCAAAACTGCTCCACTCGGAGGCGCGTGCGCGACAACATCCCCCCCAACCGAGGCCGGAGTGGCACTGTCCACCTGGGCAAGCAACTTGAGCAAGATGCAGGGTGGAACACACGTCTGCGGAGAGCTCGCCAACCTCGGCGAGGCGGCGACCGCTTTTTGCCGCGTGGCGGTCCCACGCGACGACGGCGCGCGTTTGTGGGGGCGACCCCCCGCACGACTGAAGGATGCTCGATGGACGATTCTCGGGGGCACTACCCGCCACCAACGGGGGAGCTCCATCCTGTAGCGGGAGTTGCAATCGCCGCTCCTCCGTGCCGGACGGCCCACGGGCCAGAGTGTGTGGCGTACCGGGTGCGACGGGGCGTGGGCGCAGCGCCTGTGTAGGCCCCCCTCGGCTCGAGCCAAACACTGTCGTGCCGCGGGTGCCATGTACGCGCCTGCGTCGCGCCGGTCGGGACACCCCCGTGCGGCCGTCCCCCGCACTCGGAAAGCGTGTGTGCGACCTCAACGGCGACGCGGGGCCGTTCCGGCCGGCATCCGCAACCACGGCGAACGATGCGCGCCGCCGCCCCCGCTTCACGGTCCACTGAGATGGTGGCCCTGCCGGTATCGGCAGACCCATCGCCGACACGCGTCGGGCGGCGGGTCTGTGTGGCTCCCAGCATCTATACAGGGGCGGCGAGGCCGCCGCGCGCCAGCGTCAGGCGCCCGCGCAGACACGCGGCCGCAACGGCGCGGGCGCCGCCGCCGCCTCTGCCGCCGCTGGCACCCTCCCTTTGGCCGCCACGCCACCGTTGTGATTATTTCTCTATGGCATAGCTCCTGAGGCGGCATGACTTGGCGTGAGCACTGCCGACCTAGCTCCATGGTTGGGCACGCATTTTACATTCTCACAACCGTCGCGGCGATTGTCGCCGCCGCGTCGACCGCTGCCGCCCTTTCGACGGTGCCGCGGAAGCGCGGACTGCCGCGCCCGCCGCCCGTCGGCATGCGCAACTCGCCTGCCCCGCCCTGCCCCGCATGACAATGTCATGGAGGTGGCCGTAGACACCAAGCTCCATGCTTGCAATGCCACGATGGCTTGGATCAGCACGTGGTCGTAGGCCAAAGAAAACTACTCGGTGCGTCGGTGGGGGAGGTATGAGGCGTCCAAGGCGCGTCTGCTGCTGCCTGTTTCGAGCCCCTTGGGGACCCCTTTCCCTGGTGGAAAAAAGCAGAAGTCGTGTGGAAGAAACACAGCGACCTCCCGTGACAGGCTCTGCATCACCTGGCCCTTGGCAGGTGCTCGCAGAGCCATAGATGGACCCCCGCGTCTCCCCTTCCCAAAGGAAGCAGCGCATACGTCTCATGCGTGTCTCCCTTGTTACGAGCGGAGACGCATCTATTCTGGCGAACAACACGCGCTTTTGGGGCGATTTCTGGAAGAAATCAGCCTGGACAGTCCCAGGGGCGGTTGCGCAGTTTTCCTGTCGGCCCCAAAACACGACAAAGCAGACGCGCTTTTGACGCGGCGCGGCTCCCGCCGCCCCACGATTTGAGTGACAACTCGTGTAATTGACGATTCAAACGGTGCCGCGGGGGTGGCCACGGTGCCGGATCAAGCCGTGGGCGCCACTGCCCCGCCCCCGCCGCCAGTCGCCCGTCGCGGCCGCCGCGGGCGCGGCGCCGACGGGCGGCGGGCGGCCGCTGCGCCCGCCCCCCCCCCGCCGCGTCGGCCGCGTCGGCGCCGCCGCGCCTGCCACGCGGGCGGCGGGTGGCTCGCCCCGACGCACCGTCGGCGGCGGTGGGTGGGTGTGCCGCCTGTCGGCGGGGCGGCCAGCGACGCGGGCGCGCCCGTGTTCCGCGCGGTGGAGGCAGTAATTGAGATCGAACCACACCTGGTGGCAGGAGTGGCGGGTGGGGGGGTTAGGAGGGAAGGATGGAAGGACGGCAGGCGGTGCGCCCACGTGGCGCGCTTGGCCCGGGTCGCCGGCCCAGCTTGGGCGTTGCTCGGGCCCTCTTGCGAATCGTGGCCCGGGCCCGGCAGATGGACACCCGTGCCCACGGTCCGGCGATCACGCAGGCCTTTGTCCTGGGGACCGTTGGAGGGGAATGCCGGGGGACTCCACTGCGGGTCGGGATGGCCGGAGTAGTTTTTGGCGGGCTCCGTGCAGGCACCCCTGCCTTGCTCACTGAGGGATGCACTTCGTCGTGTCCACTGGGGTTCTGGCGGCAATACCGTCGTGCTCCGGCTCCTCACAACGGGCGGACGAGAACACTTTGCTTCCTTCTGCGACTTGGAGGGGGGAAGGAGGAGCGTGCCTCCTCTTTTCGACGGAAGGACACCTGCCACACCCTTTATCTGAGCGGGGGAGGTCTATTGCCACCATGAGTAGGTTTGTGAAGGCGTTGCGTGACTTGGGGATCGAAGAAGACAAGGCCATTGAGGTTGTGGCGCCGCACTTGGAGGCCTTTTACACGTCTGCAGCCCGACTGCATCGCGCTCTAGGGCCGTATGGCGGTACGGCGCATGCTGTCCTGAGCCGCGCATCGGCCCCCTCTCACGACCCTGATGCGGATGAGGTGATATGGGTAACCGTCTTTGACAAGCTCGGCCTGTTCAACATGGACGACCGCTACACAGCGCGCATGCTGGACGCCCTCTTCCGCTACATTTGGCGGCACAATGAGGCAGATATGTTTATCACGCAGCTGGCATCCAGACGGCCCTCTAGGCTCGGATCTGAGAACCACGGCGCCGGTGACGGACGCGAGGATGCTCCTGTAGACAATGTGCTGCCCGGTGCTCCCTCTGTCTCCAAATGGACTACGTCACGCACGCAACCTGACGTCATTATTCCCACCGACAACCAACTTGCACCCGTCAGAGATTTGATTGCCACAATCGACAAGGTCGCAACCCCCGCGATCCTTGCGCGGAAGGTAGCAAACTGCGCACTTCTGGCCTTGCACAAGCACCTATTGGAGAAGATTGACGCCACCACCGGCGTCTTCAGTGGTGAGCAATCCGATGTTGACGACGGTGCCGCGGGTGCGGAGGCATTGGTCGTCAACAACGGCAACTCGGGAAACAACGTCGGCGGCGGCGACGCGACGGGCGACGACGCAATGGTGGGCAACAACGGCAACTCGGGCAACAACGTCGGCAGCGGCGGCGCTACGAATGACGACGCAATGGTGGTCAACAACGGCAACTCGGGAAACAACGTCGGCGGCGGCGACGCGACGGGCGACGACGCAGTGGTGGGCAACAACCGCAACTCGGGCAACAACGTCGGCAGCGGCGACGCGACGGGCGACGGCGCAGTGGTGGGCGACAACGGCAACTCGAGCAAAAAGGTCGGCAGCGGCGACACGACGAGTGACGACGCAATGGTGGTCAACAACGGCAGCTCGGGCAACAACCTCGGCAGCGGCGACGCGACGGGCGACGACGCAGTGGTGGGCGACAACGGCAACTCGAGCAACAAGGTCGGCAGCGGCGGCGCGACCGGCGCGGACGTGAGGGGTGTTTCATTGGGCGCGAAAGTTGTCCTTGGAGCTGGTGCTTCTCCGCCAGCCCATGAACTGTCGTCTGCTGCTCAACGTGCTGCTGTTTTTTTTTGCGCTGCGAACGCTGGGGGCTCTTCCAACCTCGGCAGTGGTCGACCATGTCTGCCCTCCAAGGCTGCAACCCTGGTCAATGCGTTGGCTCCAGCAAGACAGGGTGCGCTGGACGGAAATCGGCAGACGGTTGAGTACAAGATGCGGTATATCACGTCGCACTTTAAGTGCTCTTGGTGGCCGTCTCACAAGAGCGACAAGAAGGTGGCCGCGCCAGCAGGGACTGTTGCAAACATGGGGGGGGATACGACTATCCTCACGCGCCGGTCCAGTTGGGTGCAGCGTGTTAGGCTCGTCGGCCTGAAGGACGACCTGGAGGCTACATCGTATGGGCGGTCAACCCTGTTCAACATCCGCGAGGAGATTATGAAGGACGTCGTGGTGATCAACCTGACCAACCTGTCCAGACGGTCGCTTATGGGCATTTTAGCGGTTCTGGTCATGGTCTGCTGCAAGGAACCTGCATTTGCTGGTATCTTGCAGGAGGTCGTGGCCGGAGATATTGCCGGTATAATGGGAACCGGCTCTGTCACCCCTCTCGTCGGCGGTGTTGTCCAAGTTGGACGCGGCGCGCGCTCCAATGATGCCAATGGAGCGTCGGCAAACCTCGGTGGACGCAGATCTTCCCGAACACCCGCGATGCCACGCCCAGAGAGAGCGGCTCTCACTCCGGCAGAGGTCGCTCTGGGAAATGCAGCGGGTTCCCTCGGCACTGGAAGTGCCGCGACGGCGGTGACCTCTGTTGCCTCTCCTGATGCTGCAGCGGCACGACTCTCTGCCATTTCCGGTGGCGACGATCGGTCGGCCAGCGGACGCGGAGGAAGCAGTGGATGCGCCCGTGGACGAGGACGCGATTGTGGCCGTGGCCGTGGCCGTGGCCGAGGTCGAGGTCGAGGTGGGACAGTCGGCGGGGGTTCGGGACCAGAATTTTGTGCAAGTCTGTCGGTCGCTGCAGAGGCGGCACACTTGTTCGAGTTGCTCCCGCCGCCGCTTATGCGCCAAGAACGACTCAAAAAGCGGCGGTTGTCAAGGGAAAAGCGGTCGCGTGCACTTGCCGCAGAGGCTCCATCGGTTGGTTCGGCAGCACGGTCGGCGCGTGTGGTTGCTGGTGCTGTGAGTGACCAGCCAACGGCGTCTTTATCATGTGTGGCGACGCCGTCGACACCAACTACTTCGGGGGGTGCGGCAACCTCTGCGCGACCGCCCAGTGCGGCGGGCACGGCGGCATCTGTGACGGCGCCAGCGCGTGGCTCTACGGCAGGGGTGGCGGCTCCAGCTGGCTTGGTGGAGGACCTGCCTCGCGCCGGCACGCAGGCTGTGCTAACAGCGTGAGGCGAGACGGACGCGGATTCTTCCGCCTCTGCTCTATGGCGATGTCCGTGTTGCCCGCCATAGAGGATCCTTCATCAAGCCATCCTCCCTGATGTTGCGGTGTCCTTTCGTACAGGAAGCGATTCTTTCCCGTAGTGGCCTGTCTTTCTTCTATTTTTGTGTTCTTCCACCGTCGACGCGCGGTAGGCATGGGTGCGGACAGCCTGAGGGGGCGGCCGTCCGGCGTGTGGGAGTGTATGATTAGCGCGCGTGCTTCTTGGTGCTTTTTTCCATGGCATTGCGCGTGGGGTGGCGTCCATCGTTCAATCGCTGCGTGGATTTTGGAAGCAGAGGGCAAGCAGGAAGCCTTCGCACCGCTGCTGTGCACAGGAGGGCAGCGATGCGCCCAGCCATGTCCTGTGTCGCCGTAAAGCCGGTGGTGGTGCCTTGAACGGGTGCGGGAGGCCGCGGGTGGGTGTCTCGCACGCGCCTCGATGGTTCCGCCTTGTCGTACCGACGATGCATGAGTTGACACGAAACCTCTTTATGTGCTGCCTCTGTTGGCACGACCATTCCATCTGCTGCTCCTCTCAGGTGAGTTCCTGATGGTCAGCCTATCCATGGGGGAGAATCGGCGTCAGCCGTGGGAGAAGACATCGAGAGAAAAAGGTTGACATGGCTCCTGCGGCCTAGAGAGTGGATTTCCGGTCCGGACAAGATAGAGTCTACTCCCGTTCATGCCAGACAAATTATGACTCGCGCTGTAAATGGAAATTTATTGAATACCTGCATTGTCAACCACCACCTCACGGTGCAGAAGTGGCGCCACCAACAGCCTCCAAACAGCTGGGAAGCCGCGCTTTTTCCAGCTATGGCCTGTGCCCCACCTCCCTTCCCCCCATCCCATCCCTAGAGATGCTTCGGTGTGACCTGTTTGCGGTTTGCAAACGGCTCGCGCGGCTTTCCATTCAGTGGTCACACAGCACCACGAGAGATTTGGGACGGCCTGGCTGAGTACCCGTTTGTGCCTTTCACATGACACATATCCCCAGCCCCCCCCTCCCGCCCAGGCCGCCGTCGGAGCGTGACACTTGTGGCAGGCCGCCGCCGCTTGCGTACGATTGTTCGCCTGACCGTTCCCCCTCTGCACCATGTCTGGAAAGGCGTTGCAGAAGTCGCTGTCTGTGCCGCGCTTCATCGCGTTCATCCGGAAGGAATGGCGGCACGTAGTGGATGCGCGGGACGCGGTGCAGTTAGCTTCGCTGCTCCCCTCCTTTTTTTCGTGTGACGCAGCTGTCGGAATGCTGCAGTCGTTTGAGAGCGAGCAGCTGGCCGTCGGGTGGCTCGCGGCGCCGGCGGTCGCCCGCTGGGTGAAGGGTGTGGTACGCGACGTCTCTTTGTCGACGGCACCCCCAGCGGCGGCCGCTGTGCCTGCCGCGTCGGCGTCATCGGCGTCGCTGGCGTCGTCGTCCCCCGGCTTGTGCGAGTATGCATGCTTGCTGTCCAGGACGGGCGGGTACGTGGCTGACAAGAACCAGAAGCTGGATGTTGTACAGCTGCTGAACACGCTCACGCTTCTGCACGGCGAGCAGCTGCTTGTTTTCTCTGGTCGTTCGGCGAGCACCGCGACAGAGTGGATGAGACGCCCCCTGCTTTCGTTGTGGTTGATGGAGCTGGTGGCTGGGGATCGACCGCCGGCGAAGGCCCGCGTGCCGACAGACGCGGCGGTGGTCGTCATCAACTCTGACTCGGAGACGGAGTCGGTGCAGGTGATCGCACCTGCGGTCGAGGATAGGCCTGACGAGACCATTCAAGTCGGCGCCACCCCCGAGGTTCAAGAGCTTGCGGCCTCGTTGCCTCCCCCTACCCCGCCCAATCACGGCATCTTTTCAATGCAGAGCATCAGAGAGGGGATGGCTTTGCCAGTTTCTGTCAAGTTCGTGCCTTTCGAGGGGAGACGGGCGTCTGCTGCTGCGGCATTGGACGCGCCGGCGGCAGCCTCCTCAACTGGTCATCCACCTGCATTTGCTCGCACGGGGGCGCGGGCGTCTAAAGACACCCCAGCGGTCTCTTCGACTATGTCAACAACGTCGGCGGTCGGGGCAGTCGTCGGCCGGGAGGGCTCCCTCCGGTCGATTGCTCTCGCCTCGCGCTCGCCTCGACGGGTGCCACATGCGCAGAGCGGCGCCGTGCTGGTGCAGCGCGGCGTCGGCGGCGCCGGTGCGCTCCAGAGAGGCGTCTATGCCGTCTCTGCGCCACATGCGGGTGGCGCCAAGCGCCAACGAGACGCTGGTTGCCAGAGGGTGGGGGGCGAGCGGCCGTCCAAGCGGCAGCAATCCCCCACTGCCGTCCCATACGACATGGACAAGCTGTCTACGCGGCTGCTGGACTTAGGAAAGAGCGTGTTCGTGTCTGGAGGCGGTGGTGTGGGTAAGACCCGTCTGTTGCGCCTGATTAAGAGGCGCTACAAGGCCGCGCATCGCGGGTCCACGGCGGGGCTGGCCACGGTGGCTCCGACGGGGGTGTCCTCCGCGATTGCCGGCGGCGTAACGACCCACGCATTCTTGCGTCTTTCGGCAAACTGCTTCGACTGGGGCAAATCGGTCCGGCAAGACGCCTAGCGCATCTTCCACGCGATGAACAAGCAGACGAGGCAGCGCCTTGCCACTACCAACTTGCTGCTGCTGGACGAGGTCTCCATGGTGTCCCGACGTATGTTCGCCGTCCTCGTGTACTGCCTGCAGCAGTCACGCGTGGTCTTTCGCCGAGCCCGTCCATGGCGCATCATTGCTTTTGGAGACTTTTACCAGCTGCCGCCGGTGCGCGACTTAGAGGACGAGGACGTCATCTTTGACAACGAGGCAGGGTACGCGTTTGAGTGCAACGAGTGGGACGAGACGTTTGGCAAGGAGGTGCTGGAGCTCAAGTATGTGTGGCGGCAGGAGGATGTCGAGTTCGTCGATATGCTGAGCAAGCTGCGCGTCGGTGTGGTGACAGAGGAGCTATCCTCGTTTATGGAGGCACGGCTAATCAAGTTTCAGGAGGCTGTCAAGGCGGCCGGTTTCGTCGGCGACGTGACACACATCTTACCGCGGACCAAGGACGTTGCCGAGCACAACGAGGTCTGCCTGTCGGCGCTGGAGGCCACCACTGGGGTGGTGCGCATGGTGTATACGGCGGTCGACAAGGCCGTGGACGTCAACTTGGACGACCTGGTGCTGCAGCGCATGCTGGACAAGTCTCTTATGGCACCTCGGTCCTTGCCACTGTGTGTTGGTGCTCGAGTCGCGATGTGCGACGGTTCCTTGCACGACCAGGGCGTCTACAACGGGACTACTGGCGTGGTGGTGCGCTTCGTTAGATGGGAAAACCCCACCATGGTGCACGACGGCTTCGACTCCGTTCCTGTCGTCCGCTTCCACACCGTGTCTGCTGGCACGAAGGACGTGGTCGTCATCCCGTCGACCATGTCGCTGCAGTCCGTAGTAAGGGACGGTCCGTACGCTCAACGCGAGCAGTTGCCGCTGATGCTGGCATGGGGGGTGACGGTCCACCGTGTTCAAGGGCTGTCGCTCGACCGGGCGGTGTTGGACTTGGGAGCTGCTTTTTGTGCCGGCATGGTCTACGTCTGTCTGTCTCGTGTGCGCACGATGGATGGCGTCTTTGTCAAATCGTTCTCGTCTTCCAAGGTGACCGTCGACGTGACCGTCTCTTCCTTTTACGACAGTCGGGTCTCGCTGTCGCACTCGGTGGAAGACTGCGTTGAGAGAGACTCTACGCGGCACATTGACGTCTCGCTGACGATCAGCGAGAATGAGCACGTCATGTAGTCTCCTTGCTATATCTTTCCTTTCTTGCACGCGATTAGTTCCCGTGAGTAGGTTCTGCCGACTAAAGTTTTTGGCTCTCATGTACCCTGCCCAGCAGAGACAAAAAGACGCGAGCACGCAAAGCAAAAATTGGTCATCACACCTACAGCTGGAGCGCGCTCCGAATGTCCAACACAGCCACTGTGTGCGTCGCCATAAAGACAATCTGCGCTTCAGAAAGCACGCCCTCCCACCCCTGCAAGCGCAAAGCCACCCCGTCAGGCAATCGGCGGCCAGTAAAGACCTGGCAAAGAAACGCAAGACTCACGTCTGCGGTGGCCAGGCGCCGCGCATGCACACCAACCCGCCCCAAGTCCAGAATGCTACGACCCACCACACCAATCTCTCTCAGCTTCTCATGCGCCCGAGCTCTGTTGGTGCACACCTTGCCTATGGCGTTGTCCTCCATTGTGCGGATGAACTCTGCGGGAACGTGCGGCATACGGGAAAGGTGGATGACAGCCGTGCGCTGCGACGTCGACAATGAGACGACGCACACCAGGTCGGTCCCCAACCAGAGCATCTCCACCGCCAGCCAGTATCCCCAGCCCTGCCCGTCTCCGCGGTCCTCAGAGTCTCCCAAGTCTCCTCGGAGCATAGCCAGAGCATTGGTTGCGTCGGCTACCGTCGCGCAGTACGTCACGTCATGGGTGGGGTGGATGCCCATGACCACCCCGGTGCCGTAGCTATTCCCACTACCACCGCCGGTTACACGAAAGTCGCCGGTCATGTGAACGATACGTGGGGAGGGCATGGCGGAGACAGAGAGCCGTAGAGAGCACAGCCAATGGGGGGGTCGGCAGCAAACAGCACTGGCGACGAAACGCGTGCACGTCTCGAGAGAGACGGCGGGGAGTGTGGACGCGTGTGCGGGCGGACAGCGTGGTTGTCCGAGAAAACCTGGCCCGAGGATGGTCTGTCACGTGGGGACAGAGATTCTCAAGTGGGCGGTCCGAAGTGTCAAGTAAGACAATGTTTCGCAATATTCGATCAATGAACGAATATAAATAAATCATTCTGAATTTGCACCTCAACTGTTTCATTTGATCTCTGCAGCATGCCCTGAACAGGGTCCTGGCGGAGCAACCCTTCATCCTGTCGATCGGATGGCTCACTTTATCACCTGCCTGGGCCCTTGTTCGAGGCCACCCATTCCACTGACCGTCCGAAGTTGAGATCTTGACCAAGATACATGAGCTGATAGTTCTGAAATCAGGATTCTCGATTGCAATGCAATGGCTGAAGCCGGTGCTTGCCGGCTGCCACCATCGTGAGACAGCCAGCGTCTGCGCAACACGGTCCGCCCCGTGCGTTCAGCATGGCAATATCCACCCCCCCCCCCCCCCCCCCCCCCCCCCCCCCCCCCCCCCCCCCCCGGCCCACTCACTCGCGCTTGTATCTCCTCCTGTTTTTTCTTTCGTGCTGGTTGATTCTGCCGTCGCACGGCATCCGTCGCGGGCGACCTTTCCCACTGGGCCAGGTCGTCGCGGCCGGTGCAAGGAGGGAGCTATCCTGTGCGGCCAAAGAGTGTTTCGTCGACGGCGTTTCCGCAACCTCCTGAGGGGGAGCAGCAGGGGAATGGGAAGGGGGGGTGAGGGATTTCATGGCGAAGGCGAGCGCGCGCGAGGGGGCGTGTCTAGGCAGGGGTGTTCGGGGTCGTGGCGGTGGTGGGCGGGAGCACCAGCTTCACAGCTGCTGTGTAGAAGACGATTAAGCGTCTAAAAGGGGGCCGTGTGCTGTCCCTGGGAGTGGCTCCGGCCTCCGTGGAGATTTATTCCTGTGGGGGGCGGCTGGAAGGGTTGCTGCATTGAGCAGAAACACAGACAGGTAGACCCTTCTCATGGTGTGGAAACCAAGTGTGATCAGGAGATCGAGACTGACACTGTCAAATCCAGCGGATCACACGCATAGATCAGACTGCAGGCGGCTGGCTGACACTGCCAAATCCATTCGAGAGTGCACCTGCGCTTCGCTTCCTGCCTACACCTCTTCCCATTGCTCTTTCTGGCTGAAAAAGTCCCTGCGTGTCTCCAAGTACGTTCTCTATGCCTCTTGTGCGCGAAAAAAGGATGCAAAGATAATCTTGGCGGACTCCTTTCCGCATCTCTACTCGCGCGTGCTGGCTTCCTGCACATGGGGGCGTAAGGGCAAATGTGGGTGAAGTATGAGCATATCACACATTCTCTCAGAAGCTTCTGGAATGGTGCATTAAAGGGTCCTGATGAAGGCTGTGTGCACCGTTTCCCGCACAGACGTCTCCTTCATGGCTTTTTCGGCCCCCAGAGGCCAAAGAGGCCTGAAGTGCGACCCAGTGCCATCACCGCCCAACATATGTACTGGCCATTATAACGGGTGCGCTGGAGTGCTTATATGCTAGCCTTCCCACAGAGCCCAAGAACTCCTTCCAGGGTGGCCAGAAAAAGCGCAGAGCACACAGTGTGCGTTTCATGCTCCCAAACTGAGAAAAAGCGAGTGCCACAGCGGCCTAAGGGGCCAAAGAAAGGCTGCTGTGGCTAAAACTTCTCTCACGAGGCTCCCGGAGTCCTGTGTACCCTGAGATGCTTCGAGAATATCTCCGTGGTAGGTCTACCTCCCCCAAACTGCCATCGGGACTTCATGGCCTACCAGCTCTCACCGGCTGCCCTGGAAGCTCCCTACATGTCTCTTTGCGAGCGGTTGGCTCCAAGTATGCTTCCACACCGACTGAGGGAGATATCTTGAGCCTGATCACTCACATAAAGGCCATAGAACACTGGTGCGTCATGCACCTTCACTGTCGTGTGTTTCGGGCAAAGATAGGGGCCGCAAGCAGGGCAACTGTGATTTTCCACCGTTTGCTATCCCCGAAGCGCCCCCGCGCACTCAGCTTTTCAAGAAGGCAGCCCGTGTTGCTTGCCTTATACAGGCTACGCATGGACCACACATCTCTGTCCCGTTGTCTGGCAGCATTTCATCCTCATTGAAGCTGTCGGCGGAAGCACCGGTCAATGGAAACGGTTGCAGGCAGCACCATGGAATACCTGGTAGCGCAAGGTGATGACTCTCGGAAATGGCCCCATACAGGACAGGTAGCCGCAGGTGGACGTCTGAAGTGGTAGTACCAGCAGAAGACAAGGGTCATTCGATTGTCCTTCGAAATCCAAATGCATTAGAAAATAAATACTATAAGTACTTCTGGGCAGCAGCTATTGGATGGAGATGGTGAGTGTCATAAGCTGCGCTAGCTCTCAACCAAGTGGGCAGTGGGATGCGTTCTGGAGCATCGGCCAGCCCACGTGCCGAGCTCTCGGCCAGGTCGTGCTCTTGTTGCGGCGTCCAGCCTACTGGCTCTCATATGGCCCCGAATCGAAGCAGCGCACTGCGCGCCGCGTGTTCTTTCCCTACGTCCACCTCCATTATCCTTCTCTCCAAGGTTCACCTGCCCTTGAAAATCCAGAGCACGGTCTACTGGGGGAAACAACCATAGGCGCCATCTGAACGCCGACTTGGACGCTTTATGCCACGCCCCCCGCCCCCCCGCCCCCCCCGGGGCATGCATAGTATCTAACAATGATGAAGAATCCCCGGTCCCGCACAGAAACACAGAGAGTCCGGCGCCGCACATGCGTATCAAAAACTGGTATTCCTTTTTGTCGCCACAGTCAACCACCGTGAAGCCGCCCCCATCGACATCGATGAGTCGGCGTGTGGCGCGGCCTCCCATATGGGCGGCGGCACAAGCTCAGCGGGAGGCACCACCTTCTCGCTGCCCGCAGCCGGAAACCCCGGGAATAGGGTGTCGCACAATTCGCGCGCTGTCGCGAAAGTGCCAGACAATGGGGCCACCACCACCGGGCTGGATGGAGCACACCGTCGTCGTCCCGTTGCCACTTGAGTGCGCGCCTTAAAGGTGCAAATACGGCCGCATAACGCCTGCTTGGCTGTTCATGTCTGATGCTGCCGCGCGCACCGTTTGCTCAACAAGGACCCGGCCTAGTGGGCGGTAGCGTATCATGAAGAAAACCAACTGTGGAAGTTCTCGTGGGACAGTAGGTTCCCTCGTGCGGAGCACCATGGGACGGCAGAGATGGACGGCGAAAATGTCGTTGTATACAGAGAACTGATGGCCAACGGGTGTCATCTCGGATTTAAGTCCAACGATAACTTACACAACTCTGCCCTCATGTAGTTCATGCAAGCCGCCAGTCTGTATGATCCCTGGTGTTTCTAGATCGCCTTCTCATTGGCCAACGTTGGGGTATTGGCAAACAAGAAGACACTGGCCCGTCCGTTCGTTTTCCCATAATGACCGACACTGCGAATAGGACTCGCAATGCCATACCTGTCAGACTTCTCGGTCAGCGCGTGGCGAGGCGCTGGTTGACAGCCACTCAGTGCGCGTCGCTGGCACATCGAAGACGTTTCTCTCTGATAAGACAGCGACGTACACCTGCCTTCGGAGAGGGTGACTGTAGGACCCTTGTGAGCCATTGGGTGAGAAAGCAGGCGTCGGCATGTACGGAAAGTGAAGAGAAGTGACCGTGTCTGTTTGTCAGCCATGTCAGGCGGACACTCCAGCCAATCAAGAGGCTCATGATAAGAACGAACTTCTACGTGTTCGGCGCTCGGAGGATAATCGTGACAGGCCCTGTCATTCGCACGTGACAATCGGATCCGGATTCTGGCCTGCAACCGCCTCCTTGCTGAAGTCTCGTTCGGAGAGGCTTTCCCCTTCCGAGCCGGTGGCTGCCACCCTCCCCGCTGGTGGCAACCACCCTCCCCGCAGGTGGCAACCACCCTCCCCGCTGGTGGCAACCACCCTCCCCGCAGGTGGCTACCACCCTCCCCGCTGGTGCCTCCCACCCTCGCTGCTGGTTCCTTTCACCCGCGCTGCTGATGCCTGCCACCCTCGCCGCTGGTGCCTCGCACCCTCGCTGCTGGTTCCTCTCACCCTCGCTGCTGGTGCCTTCCACCCTCGCCGCAGGTGGCACCCGCCCTCACCGCAGGTGGCTCGCATCCTCGCCGCTGGTAGCTCTCGCCCTCGCCGCTGGTGGCTCTCACCCTCCCCGCTGGTAGCTCTCGCCCTCGCCGCTGGTGGCTCTCACCCTACCCGCTGGTGGCTCCCACCCTCGCCGCTGGTGGGTCGCACCCTGGCCGCTGGTGGCTCCCACCCCCGCCGCTGGTGGCTCGCACGCTCGCCGCCGGTGCCTCCCACTCTCGCCGCTGGTGGCTCTCACCCTCCCCGCTGGTGGCTCCCACCCTCGCCGCTGGTGGCTCGCACCCTGGCCGCTGGTGGCTCCCACCCCCGCCGCTGGTGGCTCGCACACTCGCCGCTGGTGCCTCCCACCCTTCCCGCTGGTGGCTACTCCGTTGCGGCTGCACCACCGCTGCCACGTTGACTGCCTCCCACCCGGACGTCGGCTGCCTCCCGCTGGACCGGCGGCTTTGTTTGACCACACAGGTGGCTTTCTCCCATCCCACTCGTGGCCGTCGGCCTGCCGGCCCGTTGAATTCCCCCCGCTCGTGACTGTCGCCTACGCCGGCGGTGGCAGCCTTCCACCCGGCCGGAGGCTGACTTCCGTCCAGCCCGCGTATGCCTCCGTTGTCAATTGTGGCGGCCTCCCACCCCGCTGGTAGCTGCGAGCAACCCGATGGTGGTTGCATCCTACCGTGGTGATGCTTTAAGAAATGAGGCGCTTCCGCGGACCGCCAATGCCTGGCGTCGGTGGACTGCCGATGCCCGCTATATCGTCGGACGACGAGGCGGCATGCCCCTTTCCTTCGAGATCAGCACAGCTGGGAACGATTGGTGCTCTACGCCTGCGCGTCGGCCTTAGAGCCGACGCGCTGCTGGACTTGCGGTCTGGTACTCTGCCTGTATCGCGCGCTCGCAAGCGGCGTGTCCGCCGCGGCAGATTGGGTGACTCGGAGGATCAGCAGAGCGGATCCGTGGCTGGTGTTGGCAGTGACATTATTGACGGAGGACCTGGTGGAGCTGGGCTCGGCGGTCCCAGTGATTCCGAGGCTGACGCCGGTACAAGTGACGGTCGCGACGGTGCGGCTCTTGCGGGTACACACAACCAACAGGCACGCAATGCCCCACCCAAGAGACGCAAAGTACCCCTACGGTTGGGCACCCCTCGGGCCAACGCCAAATCCCGAGCGGGCGGGACGCTGGCGGAGCGTTTGGCTGCTGTGCACGACGAGACACGCGCGTCTGTTCTGATAGTCTTCCGTGCATGCCTCCGCATGGCGCTCGGCCTCAGTACGCGCACGGCCGACTTTTGTCAGCCGGGTGTGTCTGGTCGCTTGGTCGGGGCCGCGTCGTCGCCGTCACGGGCGGTGGTCTGTCGCTTTGGGCCGGCGCTCATCGACGTCGCCGCGCTCTGGTGCACTCCCACCGGCCAGGTCATGTGCTCCTGCGCTGGCCACAACCAGAACGTCACGCTGGCGGCGATCACTGGAGCGGAGATCAAATGCTGGCATGCCGACTGCTTACGAGAGGTGCTCACCGACCTGGACGCCGACGAGGTCAAGCACGCCTTGCATGTGAGTGATGCCACCCAGCCACATGCCATCACGTTTGACTTGAAGGGCATCAGGTGTGGGCTCGCCTTTGACGGGGACATCTTTTCCCCGGTCGTTGCGGTCGAGCGGCGGCAGATCAAATGCATCGGGGTCGGCTGCCGGTCCATGCAGCGCTCCTGCACGCACGCCACGCTTGTGCGGGCACTACCTGAGTTTTCGTCGGCTGATGTTGGCGGGGCGGTGAACGAGAGTGAGGAGGACCAAGTGTCTGCCGACGACGGCATGCGGCCACCAACGAAGGCGTCCGCCGACTTTGGAGAGTACGGGCAGTCGGACGCCGACGTATCCGAGTTACGGGCCTGCGTGAAGGGGCGTCGGAAGCGCAATTTGCTTCCATGTATGCAAGAGGACAAGCAAGGCGCCCGTTGGCTGCGCACAGCGGACATGATGACAATTTTTGCGTCGGGGGTCGACCGGTGGTCGTCACTGTCGACCGCTGTCCCGCAGTTTTCCGAGCCACCCGCTCCGCTCCACACACTCATCAACGATGGCCTTTTGTTTAACACAAAGGAGGTGCTGGTTGAGCAGAATTGCACGGCATGCAGCTCAGAAATGCAGGTGAACGAGCATGTACATCCGGAGCCGGCCATCTTGTACACGCATCACGCGTCAGCAAGGCCATTGGAGGTGAGTTTGTGCACTGTTCCGCTCTGTCTATTTTCTCTATTTGTTTCCCTTCTGTGCAGGCAACTGGTCATCGGACACAATTGGAGTAGCTCACTGACGTGCTCTATGTTTTTGGTTTCTGTCCTGCTCGTTCACTGCCGGATCCTTTCTGAGTACTTTCTCTTTTATAGGTCACAATCGGCAGCTGGACCTGCCCCAACGGCCACGTCGTGTCGTACGACGGTGGCCAAGACGCTCTGTTCTCGTTGCGAAAGCGAAATGACGGCGGGAGGGTGGTGCTCTTCACCCGCGGCGTCTGTGATGAGCTGCTATCGTTCGTCGTTTTTTCGCGGAGCACGTACACGGCCGCCACCGGCCACTTTACGCGGACCAAGAAGAGTTTTGCCCAGTGCCGGCAAAATTTGATCCTGCTCGGCTCCGTCTTTGTGGCGATGCTGGAGACGCCGCCCGAGACGTTTCGGTGCCCAGCTTGTGGCGATGACCCGGCGTACATCGTCATCGATGGGCAGTCGCTCGGGTTCAAGCGCCGGCCTGATACCAACGTCGTTCGCCCCGCGCTGCTCGTCCCCCCGCTACCAATCGACGTGGAGCTCCTCTGCGTTTTGCCGACCGCCACTTTACGGCGGGCCGTCAGAAAGATCCTGCGCTGCTCGGAGGAGATCAACCAGGTGGAGAAAGGGCTCCTACGTAAGTGGCTTCACTCGACAAGCGCGCCCAAAGCCCGGAAAGGGCGCCGCCCCAAGCCCAATGCTGATGTGTACGTCGCCGCTGCGCGGCTGTTCTCAGAATTCTTCCCACCAGACGGTGTGCGACCGGCCACGGGCGAGGAGCAAGACTCGTCTCACAACACGGACGAGGCGTCAGACGACTCGATGTCCGACGCCTCAGTCCGTGCGGCAGGGACGGACGCTCTGCCCGCCACCCACCCTTCAACCATCAACGACACCACTGACGGTGACACCGCAGCGGTCAGAGAGCCGGTCGCGTCTGCGGCAAAGCCCTGGAGCAAGCGGACTGGGATGTGTGCGCCAGCCCTGTCCAAGATCCCTGCCAACCGTCACATGCAGTGGTCAGCGGCGCGCACCTTTCTACTGGCCATGTTTGGTGATCCTGTCGTCGGTCTATTTGGGGCAGTCAAAGACGACCCGCTACCCCCTGACCCCAACACGGCGTCGAATATGGACCACAACGAGGATTCAATCCTCCTACGGGATCCCAATCCTGTGACACGGCTGGCTGGCGCGTTGATGTTGGACGACCCGACGCGATGGCACCACTACGCCGCGGCGGCGGACGCGGTGGGATTTGTGGCCAACTTCCTAGGCCGCTTTGGGAAGCACCTTGACGCCAACAAGGTGCTGCGCAACGCCACGGGGTCCTTGCTGCACTTTGCCGTCCGCCTCGAGGCGATCGTCGACAGCAAGTTCAAGGAGGTGGCCAACCGCGCGGCGCAGCAGGACACCGGGGTCAACAAGGACTACTGCGAAGAATGGGGTGGCACCCCGACGGCAGCTGACTTCAAGCGGTTCGCCGCCACGCACCCGGCCTTCAAGGGAAAGGATCTTGATTCCGTCTACTCATGTTTTGAGTACTTTGGGTGTCTGCCGCGCGTGCGGCCGGCCATCTTTGCGCACAAGGCCAGGCGAAAGGCCAAACGGAGGCGGGGGGCTGCCGCTGGCCGCGCCGCGCCGCGGCACAAGCGGGGAAACCAGGCTGAACTGGAGGACGACAACGACAGATGTAACAAGGCTTTCCCCACGCACAAGGACCTGACGGCGGGCGTGTTCAACGTGGTGTGCCCCCATGTCATCACGCTTGGCTTCCGCGTGATGTTTGATCCAGAGAGCGTCAGCGACGCGTTGTCGGTCATACTCGAGAGATTCCCCAAGCTGCCAGAGGTGATTTTTTACGACGTCGGCTGCAAGCTCGACCGCAACGCGCTGCGGCGAGTGCGCAACATTTTCCGGGGGCACGGCGTCAAGGTCGTGTTGGACCGGGTGCACGCGAAGGGGCACACGTGCTCCCCGATCTTCTTTCCTGACGAGTCCCTCGGCAAGACCAACGGCGTGGCGACGCAGGCGGCTGAAGTGCAGCACTCCATCTCGGTCAAGTTCCGGACGCACCTTGCGTACATGTCCCCCGAGTCGTTTATGTCGCACCGGGTTGTGCAGTTGGCCTTGATGAACCTGTCCGCGGCGTACAAGCTCGCCCACCCTGGTGCCAAGAAGGAGAACGACGACGCGGACATCACGACATTTTTCCACTCGTCCCTGAACAAAAGCTGTGCACGCTCAGTGCATTGCTGCTGCCCCGCCACCCGGCAGCTAGCTTTGGTGTGAGTAAAACCTTCGTGCGTCTTTTGGTGGCTTGGAGAGTCAAACAGCGCATCGTACAGGAAGCACGAGCTGCTGCGAAGGGAAAAGAGTAGAAAAAAGATCGTGGATCGCCTTTTGCAGGCGTTCTTTCGATTGACCGAAAGCCTGGAATTATGTCCATCACTTGCACACAGAAGAGATTCGTGCTTCGCTGCATGGAAGCTCATTTGACATCAGCAAAGGCTGGCTTGCGGCTGTCTTCGGGGTCGACACCCCCACCCTGTAGAGAGCGAATCAACCATTCTCTTGAACGGTTCGTCGTGCCCCTGCTGCCGTGGTGCGATAGCAGGGAAGGGATTTCCAGCGCCCCGATCGGGCGCCGTTGTGACACAGTCACCCAGAGGCCCAGAGAATCACCAGGAGCGCGTTTCCACCCCGACACGACCGCCCAGGAAGGTCACATGGACGCCATAGGAAACACTCCGTATGCCCAACACGCCAAGGAAACCCGATCCCCCCCTCTTACTGTGGTCTGTGCGACCCGCCCCACTTCTAGCACAAGTGCCCAACGACAGCACGGCGCCCTACCAGTGACTTACATGCGGATTGTCCGCTGCAGCTGAAAGGTCACGGTGCCCGTCGCGCCAACAAAAGCACCTGCCCCCCCCGCATTCCGCGACCACAGCAGTGCCCCTGGCGTCCACAACGGGCGAAGGAGGACCGCCGTGGCCCCCACCATAGTCCATTAAGTGGGGCGGCCGCCCAAGCCTACGGCCGCCACGTGCGCGGCGTAAACAACAATGCCGCCCCCCCCCCCGAACACGACCACAGCCATCCTCCCCGCCTGCACCAAAAGAACACGAGCACCGCCGGAGCCCCCATTAAGGTTCCCAAACCAAGTCGGCGACAGTAGGCGGCGACCAGCACGCACGCCGTGTCCACAAGAGCGCCACCCCCCCCCCCCCCCCCCCCCCCCCCCCCCCCCCCCCCCCCCCCCCCCCCCCCCCCCCCACCCCCC
>ENA-ORXC01000597-ORXC01000597.1-marine-metagenome-genome-assembly--contig:-NODE-597-length-24647-cov-37.416117_pt1 | contig 24647 bp, 22 predicted proteins | sample MGYA00237865_ERZ511478 | MGnify/ENA metagenome assembly ERZ511478
ATAGAAAAAGGAGTCTCTGTAATATCTGAGATAGAATTTGCTTCTCAATATACAGATGCCACAATTGTGGGGATTACCGGAAGCAATGGGAAAACCACAACCACGATGCTTACTGGATTTATTCTAGAACAAGCAGGTATTAATCTAGGTGTTGCGGGAAACATAGGAGACAGCTATGCAAAGATGGTGGCACAAAAGGAGATTGATACCTATGTGCTTGAAATAAGCAGTTTCCAGTTAGACGGAATTGCAGATTTTGCACCTCATATCGCGGTGGTGCTCAATGTGACACCAGATCATTTAGATAGATACGATTATAAGTTTGAAAATTACATCGCATCAAAATTTAGAATAGCGATGAACCAAAAAGAAACAGATTATCTCATCTATGATGCAGATGATCCCGTGAGTGTAGACTGGCTTAATAAACACCCAGTGCGCTCAAAATTATTGCCCTTTTCACTCACACAAGAATTTGAAAATGGCGCTTTTATAAAAGACAATAACCTAGTAGTACAAATAGATAATAACACCTTTACAATGACCACAAACAATCTCGCTCTTAAAGGGCAACACAACAAGAAAAACGCAATGGCTGCCTCTACGGTAGCAAATTTATTAAACATCCGTAAGGCAACAATACGTGAGAGTTTAGAAGGTTTTCAAGGGGTAGAGCATAGGTTAGAGCAGGTGCTTAAGATTAACAACGTGCAGTACATAAATGACAGTAAGGCGACTAATGTAAACGCTACATTTTATGCACTAGATAGTATGAACGACCCTACGGTATGGATAGTAGGTGGAGTAGATAAGGGTAATGATTATCGTGACTTATATCCCCTTATTAATGAGAAGGTAAAAGCAATTATCTGTCTAGGTGTAGATAATCAAAAACTTATGAGTCATTTTGAAAATATGGTGGATATTATTGTGGAAACACCATCTATGACAGAGGCTGTAAAGATAGCTTACAAGGTGGCAGAGCGTGGTGATAATGTATTGCTTTCTCCAGCGTGTGCAAGCTTTGATTTATTTGAAAACTATGAGGATAGAGGTCGCCAGTTTAAGGCTGCCGTACGTAACCTTTAATTCTGATTATACAACCGGTTGCAAGCTGCAATCCCCCGTGAGTAGCCGGTGTATCAGAGTTTATAAAAAAAAAGGAAAATTACGCTTTCGCGAAAGCGCAACAAAAACAATTAATAGTAAGTGAGTACTAGTTTTAAAGACATATTTGCAGGTTTACAAGGCGACAAAGCTATATGGGCAATTGTTGCTCTACTGGCATTGTTTTCATTTTTGCCAGTATATAGTGCTGCGAGTAACCTTGCTTATATAAAGGGCGACGGTAATACGGTGCGTTTTTTAATTAAGCACGGGATGCATTTAGTACTCGGTTTTGCGATGCTATATGGCGTGCATAAAATACCACATCATTATTTTAAAGGACTCTCATTTATAGCATTGCCCTTTGTGATTATACTACTTATAGTAACGCTAGCCCAGGGTACCACGATGGGAGGTGCAAATGCAAGTAGATGGATTAAGATACCTATACTGGGTGTTGGTTTTCAGACATCAACCTTTGCAGGAGTTGTGCTTATGGTCTATGTAGCGCGTTATCTGGCAAAAATTAAGGATAAAGCAGTGACTTTTAAAGAAACGCTTGTTCCTCTATGGTTGCCTGTGGCGGTAGTGCTGGGACTCATATTGCCAGCCAATTTTTCGACTACGGCAATCATTGCTGCTATGGTGGTTGCACTGGTGTTTTTAGGTGGGTACCCGCTTAAGTATTTGGGTATTGTAATAGCAACAGGTATTGTGGCGCTGTTATTTTTTGTGCTTATGGCAAAAGCTTTTCCGGGGATGTTCCCAAACAGGGTAGACACCTGGATAAGTCGTGTAGAAAACTTTGCAAATGATGAGGTAGATGCAGATGCAGATTACCAAATTGAAAAAGCAAAAATCGCAATTGCCTCAGGTGGTTTATTAGGTCAAGGTCCTGGTAAAAGTGTACAGAAAAACTTCTTGCCACAGTCATCTTCAGATTTTATATACGCCATCATTGTAGAAGAGTTTGGTCTTGCTGGAGCAGGTTTTCTATTGTTCTTATATATGTTATTGCTATTTAGAATAACAGTGATAGCCCATAAAGCCGAAACTATTTTTGCAAAGCTGGTGGTAGTGGGAGTAGGATTACCTATAGTTTTTCAAGCCCTTATTAATATGGCAGTTGCTGTAGAGTTGTTTCCTGTAACTGGGCAAACATTACCACTAGTGAGTAGTGGAGGTACATCTATATGGATGACCTGTCTCGCTGTAGGAATTGTGTTAAGTGTAAGTGCAAAGCGTAAACCTACACCGGTAAAAGAAGAGAGTGAGTTAAACCCATTAGATGTTTTAAGTGAAGCCTTATAAAGTCATAGTATCTGGAGGAGGAACAGGTGGTCACATCTATCCCGCTATAGCCATCGCAAACGAGATAAAGCGGCGTCATCCTGACGCACAATTTCTCTTTGTAGGTGCGAGCGACCGTATGGAGATGGACAAGGTGCCACAAGCAGGTTTTGATATAGAGGGATTATGGATAGCAGGTATACAGCGCAAGCTCACGGTAGATAATCTTATGTTTCCATTTAAGCTCATAAGTAGTTTGTGGAAATCTCGTAAGATTATAAAAAAGTTTCAACCAGACGTGGTCATAGGTACGGGTGGTTTTGCTAGTGGCCCTTTACTTAAAATGGCAACTGTAGCTGGCATACCAGCATTAATACAAGAGCAAAACAGCTATGCCGGCATCACAAATAAACTATTAGGAAAACACGTAAGTAAAGTATGTGTGGCATATGATGAGATGCATCGATTTTTTCCTAAAGAAAAGATTGTAAAAACAGGAAATCCAGTACGCTCAGATTTACTTGATATATCAGGTAAAAGCGAGCAAGCAATGGCAAAATATGAGCTAGATGCGAGTAAAAAAGTGGTGCTTGTGATAGGAGGGAGTCTTGGTGCAAAAGCTGTTAATGAGCTTATGTATGAGAAGCTACCTTTCCTTAAAGAACAAGGGGCACAGGTTTTATGGCAAACAGGTAAATTATATTATGATACCTACAAGCATCTAGATAGTGAAGTTGTTAAAGTGATGGCATACATAGACCAGATGGATATGGCTTATGCTGCTGCAGATATTATTGTATCCCGCGCAGGAGCCAGCTCTGTATCTGAGTTATGTATCGTGGGGAAGGCAACCATTTTTATACCGTCGCCTAATGTAGCAGAAGATCACCAAACCAAAAATGCAAAAGCCATAGAGAAAGAAGGTGGTGCTATACTCATTGCTCAAAAAGACCTCGACAAGAAGTTTGAACTTATGTTTAAGGCATTAATAGATGATGAGCCATCTAGACTTGCTTTGGGTAATAAAATTAATGCACTCGCTTTACCTAATGCGACTAGTGATATAGTAGATGAGGTAGAAAAATTATTAAAAGATAAAAAGTAGAAACTTTACAGCATACTGTGAAGAGTAATATATGAAAGCACTTAAGGACATACAGAACTTTTACTTTATCGGCATAGGCGGTATAGGGATGAGTGCGCTTGCTTTTTATTTTCAAAGTGAAGGTAAAAATGTAGCAGGTTATGATAAGACGCCTTCAGATGTAACCACAAAGTTGCAAGAGGCTGGCGTTGCTGTTCATTTTCAAGATAAGGGAGATGCGATAGATGAGACCTTTGCAGATAAGGAAAACACGCTCGTTATATATACACCTGCAGTGCCAAATACAATGGGAGAGTTAGTACGCTTTCGCGAAAGCGGGCATATCCTCAAAAAACGCGCAGAAGTGTTAGGTCTTATTGCAAACCAGTCGTTCTCGCTTGCCGTTGCTGGCACCCACGGAAAAACAACTACCTCAAGTATATTAGGTCACTTACTCGCTGCTACGGGAGCACCAGTAACGGCTTTTGTAGGAGGAATAACAAATAACTACAACGGTAACCTTATTCAGAACGGAAGTGATATTACTGTTGTAGAAGCAGATGAGTTTGATAGGTCATTCTTACAGCTCACTCCAGATATATTGTGCATCACCTCTATGGATGCAGATCATCTCGATATTTATGAAGACGAGGCAGATCTTGTGGCGACTTTTCAAGAGTTTGGATCTCTTGTAGCTCCAGAAAAGAGATTTGTAAAAAATGGTTTGCCACTTGCGGGTAATACCGTGGGTATAGAAGATGATGCAACATACTCGGCACAAAATGTGCGCATTGTGGATGGTGCTTATCATTTTGATTTTAAGTATCCAGAAGGTGTGCTTAAAGATTTGAAATTTACATTACCAGGGAGGCACAATCTATTTAATGCTACCACGGCACTTAGTATGGCGGTGGCTTATGGTACTCCAGTAGCAAAGTTGCCAGAAGCGTTAGCTAGTTATGCGGGTGTAAATCGCAGGTTTACCTATCGCTACCAGTCTCAAGAGAAGGTGCTCATAGATGATTATGCACATCACCCTACAGAGATTGCGGCGGTGTATCAAAGTATAAAAGAGATGTATCCGGGCGAGGAAGTGCTGGCTATTTTTCAGCCACATTTGTTTAGTAGAACAAAGGATTTTATGGCAGATTTTGCTACAGAGTTATCTCGTTTTGATGAGGTGGCACTGCTAGATATTTATCCAGCTAGAGAGTTGCCCATAGATGGTGTTACAAGTCAAGCATTATTAGATGAAATGACGCTTTCAAATAAAGAAATTGTCACAAAAAATCGCTTGCCTGAGATTGTGACAGCTTCAAATAAGAAAATTATAGTAATGATGGGCGCCGGAGATATAGGTGTAGAAATATTAAAAGTTACAAAAATATTGCAGAGTGAAGGTTAATTGGTTTTACATAAAGATGCTGGTTTTACTGGGGTTCACAGTGTTTCTGTTTGGGTTTTCTGTGCAGAGAAACGATGCTCGTCTTGTAGAAGAAATTGCTATTTCTTTTGATGATGAGAGCGCTCCTTTTGTCACTCGTGAAGCCGTTAATAAATTGTTGATAGTAAGTGGAAAAAAGGTGACGGAAACGTCTAAAGAAAATTTAGCTTTGAGTATAATGGAAAAGCGTGTCAAGGCGCATCCAATTATCAAGAACGCAGATGTTTATGTATCGATGAGTGGTGAGATAGGTGTTGCAATAGAGCAACGCAAGCCTATTGCACGACTTAACGGTGCTACGTCTTTTTATATAGACCAGAGTGGTGAGGTAATGCCACTCTCAGAAAATCACGCTGCACACGTCCCTCTCGTAACTGGAGCGACAGATAAGAATATAGACGAAGTATTTGAACTGGTAGATTTTATCAATAAAGATACATTTCTCTCAAAGCACATCATAGGTATATCACGCACCCGCAGTGGTGAGTATATGCTCAAAGCAAGAAAACTAGCGTACACAATCTCGCTAGGTAAAGTAGAACAGCTTAATAAACGTTTCAGCAATTATAAAGCGTTTTATCAAAAGGCACAAAAAGATAAAAGCTTAGGCAATTATAAAACGATAGTGCTTAAGTATGACGGGCAAGTAGTTTGTGAGAAAAAGTAATAGAAGGTAAGATGAGTACGCTTTCGCGAAAGCGTAAACATAAACTTTCAAAATTAGAAGTATGGAAAATCAAAATATCGCAGTAGGACTGGACATAGGGACCACGAAGATCGTGGCAATGATAGGGCGGTACAATGAGTACAACAAGGTAGAGATTCTTGGTATAGGGAAGTCTAAAAGTCTTGGTGTGCATCGTGGTGTAGTTAATAATATTACCCAGACCATACAGTCTGTACAACAAGCAGTACAAGAGGCCGAAGATGTCTCAGGGATTAAAATAAAAGATGTTGTAGTAGGGATAGCTGGACAGCACATACGCTCATTACAACACAGCGATTACATCACTAGAAATAACTCTGAAGAGGTTATAGACGCGCAAGATATAGAAGCATTATGTGATCAAGTACATAAACTAGTAATGCTACCTGGTGAGGAGATTATACACGTCTTGCCACAAGAGTATAAGGTAGATGGGCAGAGTGAGATAAAAGAACCTATAGGGATGTATGGTGGTCGCGTTGAAGCAAATTTTCACGTGGTTGTAGGTCAAGTAGCATCTATAAGAAACATAGGTCGTTGTGTAAAAAGTGCTGGTCTTAAACTAGATCGCATCACACTAGAGCCACTAGCCTCTGCAAATGCAGTGCTAAGTCAAGAAGAAAAAGAAGCGGGTGTCGCTCTTATTGATATAGGCGGCGGTACAACAGATCTTGCCATTTTTAAAGATGGGATAATTAGACATACGGCTGTAATACCCTTTGGCGGTAACATCATCACAGATGATATTAAAGAAGGTTGCTCAATCATTGAGAAACAAGCAGAGCTGCTTAAAATAAAATTTGGATCTGCGTGGCCAGGTGAGAATAAAGATAATGAGATTGTTTCCATTCCTGGATTGCGTGGTCGTGAGCCTAAGGAGATAACACTAAAAAACTTATCAAAAATCATTCACGCAAGAGTAGTCGAGATTGTAGAACAAGTGTATCTAGAAATTAAGAATTACGGACACGAGGAGCAGAAGAAAAAACTTATAGCAGGTATAGTGCTCACAGGTGGTGGTAGCCAACTTAAACACTTAAAACAGCTAGTAGAATATATCACTGGTATGGATACTCGTATAGGATATCCTAATGAGCATCTTGCCGGAGATAGTGATGCAGAGACCACAAGCCCGCTTTATGCAACGGCAGTGGGACTTGTGATGAACAGTCTTGAGCACGGGCTATACAACTCTCACCTAGAGGCAGAAGAAGAGGTGATTGCAAAGGAAGAAGAGGTGTTTACAGATACCATAAATGAAGTACAAGAAACAGACATAGAAGCTAGGCAAACTAAGCCTCAAGCGCCTAAGCGCAGCATCTTTGATAGATGGGCAGATAAGTTTAAAGACTTTCTTGATAATGCAGAGTAGTGCAATAGCATTGCAGTAATTAAAGAATTAGAATAAGAATCAAATCGGCGTATGGGCGTCGATCTAGTAGAATACAACGGGGCAAAAAAATAAATCATATGAGTACGACACAATTTAATAACATCACATTTGATCTACCTAAAAACCAAAGCAATGTCATAAAAGTGATAGGTGTAGGTGGAGGAGGTAGCAATGCTATTAACCATATGTTCCAGCAGGGCATAAAAGGTGTAGATTTTGTAATCTGTAACACAGATGCACAGGCACTTGAGAATAGTACAGTGCCTATTAAGATACAACTAGGTGTAGGTCTTACAGAAGGTCTTGGTGCAGGAGCAAATCCAGAAGTGGGTGAGCAAGCTGCCATAGAGAGTGAGATGGATATTAAACAAATGTTAGGTACTAACACAAAGATGATCTTTATTACTGCCGGGATGGGTGGTGGTACAGGTACTGGTGCCGCTCCTGTAATTGCAAAGATGGCTCGTGAGCTTGATATCCTAGTCGTAGGGATTGTCACGATTCCTTTCCAGTTTGAAGGAAAAATGCGTAACGAACAAGCCCAAAAAGGAGTAGATAGACTACGTGCTCAGGTAGACTCACTCATTGTAATAAATAATAATAAGCTACGTGAGGTTTATGGAAACCTAGGCTTCAAAGCTGGTTTTAGTAAAGCAGATGAGGTTCTTGCCACAGCCTCAAGAGGTATAGCAGAGGTAATAACACACCACTACACACAAAACATTGACTTGCGTGATGCAAAGACAGTGTTGAGTAAATCTGGTACAGCTATAATGGGTAGCGCTACTGCTAGTGGTACAAGTCGTGCAAACGAGGCAATATCAAAAGCACTAGACTCACCATTACTTAATGATAACAAGATTACAGGTGCAAAGAATGTACTACTCCTTATTGTTTCTGGAGGTGATGAGATTACTATAGATGAGATAGGTGAGATAAATGATCACATACAAGCAGAGGCTGGTCACAGTGCAAACATCATTATGGGTGTAGGTGAAGATGACTCTCTAGGAGATGCGATTTCTGTAACAATAATAGCAACAGGTTTTAATGCAGAGCAGCAAAACGATATTGTAAACGTTGAGACAAAAAAAATCATACACACGCTAGAGGAGGAGCAAAAAGCACAACAAGACCTTATGCCAGAGGCTACAGTAGAGATACCACCTGCAGCACCGGTTGAGCCTCAAAAACCAGTAGCACCTACTAAGATTGTACACACTTTAGACCTAGATGAACTAGAAGATACTACAAACGCTTTCGCGAAAGCGCCTGTAAAAGAAGTTCCACAAGAAAAAGCTCCAGAAGCACCAAAGGCTCAGGCAAGCCCAGAAGCTCCAGCAAGCCAGCAATATAAAATGGACATTGTGCCTACAACAGATATTATAAAAAATATCAATGTAGTGTATGATGAAATTCTAGCCGAAAATGATGCAGACTTTGAAATCATAGACACAACTGTACGTCAAGAAAGTCCAGTAGTCGAAAATAAAGAGCCGGAAGGAAATGGAATGCTCTTTTTTGATATGCCGCTCAATGCAGAAACTGCAGTAGAAGAAGAGAAAGAATCTCCAATACTTTTTGATCTAGATGAAAGCACAGCGTCAATAGAAGTAAATGAGCCTATAGAAATTATTCCTGTAACAGAGCATACTAATGAGGGAGAGACTCGCTATAGCCTTGAAGACTATATGGAACTTGAAGAAACACTCTCAAGTGCATCTATAGTAAAGGAAGAAGCAGATCAGGAAGAGGAAGAAACTATAGTTTTTGAAACAAAAACTGTAGTTCCAGAAGAAAAGGAAGAAGAAGTTCCAGAGGCAGAAGTAGACCCTATGAATAGCCCTATTTCAAAATTACTTATAGATAGAGCATCAGAGCGTAAACGTAAGATGAAGGAGTTTAACTATAAGTTTAGAAATAACCAGTCACGCATAGAGGAGATAGAAAAGCAGCCTGCTTACAAGCGTATGGGAATAGATCTAGAAGAGACTCCTAAAAAAGATGGTAATCTATCTAGAACATCACTCTCTACAGATGATAATGACGAAGTACAACTACGTAAGAACAACTCATTTCTACACGATAATGTAGATTAGAACAATTATTATTAGTGCTTTGTAGCCCAATAATCTTACCCAAGATTGTTGGGCTACTTTTTTATGCAGTGTTATCTATAAGAAACGTTCATACGGCTCAAACTCCGTATCTTTGATACTCTAAAATTATAAAACTATGAGTTTATCTAAAGATGTGATGACGGCTATGAAAGAGGCAATGAAGGCCAAAGATCAAAATGCCCTTACATCACTACGCGCTATAAAATCTGCTATATTACTTGCACAAACAGAGAGTGGTGCAAAAGAAGAAATAACAGAAGAGCAAGAGCTAAAATTACTCCAGAAGCTAGTAAAACAACGTAAAGACAGCGCTGCTATTTTTAATGAGCAAGGTCGTGCAGATCTAGCAGATCCAGAGATTGCTCAAGCAGAGGTGATTGCTCAGTTTTTACCAGAACAACTAGGAGAAGATGATATAGCAAAGGTTGTAGATGAGGTTATCGCTGCAACAGGTGCTCAAGGAATGAAAGATATGGGTAAAGTAATGGGGCAGGTAAATGGTAAGCTAGCTGGTAAAGCAGATGGTAAGACTATAAGTACGATCGTAAAATCAAGACTGAGCTAGTATATATTCATATATAGTACAACTATGAGAGACACAGTAATGTGTCTCTTTTTTTATGAATAAAAGAAAGCAATAGCCGTAAAGTTATTTTTCTGCATATAATTAACTTAAAATGGCTTTCATTTCTTAATGATTAATAGTGGCGGTTAATTGGTTTTGCTATTTAAGAGCCTAGTTTTCAGTAGTTAGAGTTAGTGTCTTTCATAAATTTTAGTATGTTTGCGCTCTCCCCTTTTTTGTAGTAAAATTCTATCCTCAACTTATCTTTTTTTTGAATTAGATAATACAATACTTAATAGTAAAAGTTAAATGAAGAAGTTTTTACGTGTTATCACGTTATCAGTATGTGTCTTATGTTATGTCACGGGAGCGGCTCAAGATGCAAAACTTGCTAGAGCAAATAAAAAATTTAATCAACTTGCATATATAGATGCAATAGAAATCTACAAAGACCTCGTAGCAGAGGGTTTTAAGTCTTATGATGTTTTCAAAAAAATAGCAGAAGCTTATTACTATAACGGTAAGTACTCACAAGCTCAAGAATGGTATAAAAAGATTACAGAAAATTATGCAGACTCGGTAAGTGCAGAGCATTATTTTAGGTATGCACAAACTTTACGTGCAACAAAGGAGTATGACGAGTCTGATGATATGATGCAGATTTTCACCTCCTTGAGCGGTAATGATTTTAGAGCAAGGCTATTTAAAGAAAATCCAGATTATGTAGCTGTAGAGGGCTATAAGGAAAGTCTTTATGAAATCAATATGCTACGCACGCTTAACTCTAGGTACTCAGATTTTGGACCAGCATATTATAATGGTCAACTAGTTTTTGCTTCGGCGAGAGATACGGGTATTGTAAGCAGGCGTATACATAAATGGACTAATCAACCTTTTTTAGATTTGTATAAATCTACAATTAAAGAAGGTGGTACAATGTCACCACCTTCACGATTTAGTAATAAACTCAATACAAAATACCACGAGAGCTCTCCTACATTTTCCAAGGATGGTAAAACGATTTATTTTACCCGTAACAATTATACCAAAGACAAGTATAAAGCCTCAAAAGATGGGATTAATAAGCTAAAGATTTATAAATCTACTTATCTCCCTTCTTCAAAAAACTGGACCATTGCAGAAGAAGTTCCCTTTAATAGTGATGATTTTTCAAATGCGCATCCGGCATTAAGTAGTGATGGTAAGTATCTCTACTTCTCTTCAGATAGGCCTGGAGGCGTGGGACGTTCAGACATTTGGAGGGTCGCTATAAATGAAGATGGGACGTATGGAGAACCAGAGAATATGGGCCAACCTATAAATACCGAAGGTAGAGAGGCGTTTCCTTTTATGAGTGATACAGGTAATTTATATTATGCTTCAGACGGTTACCCAGGCCTAGGTGGTCTAGATATTTATGTTACAAACCCCTCTTCAGAAGAGATTGCTGTTGTGGGTGTGGGGGCGCCTATTAATAGCTCTAGCGATGATTTTGGTTTTATAGTTAATGACAGTGAGAAGACAGGTTTTTTCTCATCTAGCCGTAAACGAGGTATGGGTAGTGATGACATCTATCATTTTAAACAGACAGAAAAACCACCTCGTAAATGTGATATCCCTATAAGTGGTTATGTAACAGATAAAAACACAAAAACACCTATTACAGATGCAAAAGTGCAACTTCTAGATCCTGATAATAAGGTTTTACAAGAAGTACAGGTCTCGCCTAAGGGTAAGTATACATTTGATCTTGTTTGCTCTCAGAATTATATCATACGCGCCTCCTCAAAAACGTATTACTCAAACGAAGTTTTTGTGATGACACCAGCAACAGAGCAAAGTTTAGAAAGAGATATAGAGTTAGAACTTAGACTAACAGAAGTAGGCGTAGGAGACGATCTTGCAAAGCTTCTCAATTTGAATCCTATATATTTTGACTACAACAAGTCAGATATAAGAGCAGATGCAGCCCTTGAGCTCACTAAAGTCATTTCTGCTATGAAGCAAGTGCCGGCAATGGTTATTAACGTGCGCTCACATACAGATAGTAGAGGTAAAGATTCTTATAACTTGTCATTATCAGATAGACGAGCAAAGTCTACAGTGGCATACATAATCTCAAGAGGTATAAATGCAGAGCGTATAAGTGGTAATGGTTACGGAGAGACACAACTTGTAAATGGCTGTGGTAATAATAGTGATTGTACCGAGGAGCAGCACCAGTTAAACAGACGCTCAGAGTTTATTGTTGTTAATCAGTAATGGAGTAAATTTGCGCTTTCGCGAAAGCGTAAAAAGGCTGCGTAGTTCAACTGGATAGAATATCAGATTTCGGCTCTGAGGGTTGGAGGTTCGAATCCTCTCGCGGTCACGAATAAATAGTAAAGGAGAAAATAATTTCTGAGCAAGCTCAAATTATTTTCTCCTTTACTATTTTCAAAGCGGAGCTTTGTAGGATCACAGAAGCGTAGCGGAGGTAATCCTTTTGTGAAAGTTTCAATTACAGATACATCCTCCTTAAAAAAGTTTGAACTCTGTGCCTTTGAGGTCACATATTATAGAATACCGAAAATAGAGTTGAGGTTGCTCAAAACTTCTTTTTCGGTTTTTTCTTTTTAAAAATGGCTGTTTTATTCATTATAAACCTATAATTATCCAAACTCCTGTAGCGTTTTTAAACTGTCTTAAAACAAGGCATTGTAAATAAAATAACACTCTTAATAGTTGTTTATGATAAGTTTAGTGTAATTTGAAGACGTAAATTGTAAAGGTTATTACAAGAATAACTACGTTTATATTGCAAAATTTTTTGAGGTTAAAACTTTTGAAAAAAATACCTAACATATCATTTAAAGGTGAGGATAACAAGAAAGATTTTGAGTTGTTAAGTTTGACTGACTTCTTTACAATGATTCCCACAATTAAAGATCACGACCCTATGCGTCCACATAGAGTGAATTTTTTTGTGCTACTCATTGTTATTGAGGGAACGGGTACACATCAAATTGATTTAAAAGAATACTCACTAAAAGCCGGTACCGTTCTTAAAATTGCAAAAGGTCAGGTTCACTCCTTTCAAGAAAAGCCAACATATAAGGGCTATTTGATTGTATTTACCGAAGCTTTTCTCTTAAATTATTTTTCAAAATCCTCAATTAATTTAATTTCTCACTTTTATAATTACTACGCAGTATCTCCTATTACTTATAATAAGGGGCTTAATGAAGGTTTGTTGAATCAACTTATCCCAGAACTTAAGATTGAGACCACCTTCGGTCGTAAAAATATTGTTGCTTCGTTATTAGATCTTTATCTCTTAAGGCTTGAGCGCTCGATTAATCCATTAACATTACTTAACAGCGAGTCAAAAAATTACACCAATTTTACACAATTTAAAAACTTGGTAGAAGTTGACTATACCTCTACGCGAAATGTAAAGGATTATGCACAGAAGATGCTTGTCTCTACAAAGTTCTTGAATCAGATAGTAAAAGAATTTACATTAAATACAGCTAAATCTTTTATAGACAATTTTGTAATCCTTGAGGCCAAGCGTGAGATTGTGAGTCTAGATAAAAGCATTAAAGAAATTGCTTTTGATGTTGGTTTTGATGAGGTGACTAATTTTACAAAATTCTTTAAGAATAGAATGGGTGTTACACCTAATGAATTTAGAAAGGCACATCTCTATTAATTCCCAAATTTACCATTTTTAGTATCATATTGATTACAAGTAATCACTTGGGTTACTTGAACTTCGTATTCAAGACCTCCAGTACTGGACACTACAGTACTGCTATAAGATCTATTTTAATTTAAAAAATGAAATTGATGAAACAAAGACTAAAACTTAGTTCGGTAATGATGGTTGTGATTTCATGTGCAATAGCTTGTGCAGATTCCCGTCATAAAAATGAAGAAAACTTCAAAGAGAGTGAAGTAACAACTAGTATAGCTAAAAGTGTTCAAGAAACACAAGGTGATAAAACACTAGAAATTGCAAATGCCTTTATGGCCGCAATGGGTAAGGGTGATATGGAGGCAATGAAAAGTTTAATGCACGAGGATATGGTATGGCAAAACGCTGGAGATTCGAGCTTACCTTGGATTGGTCCTTGGGAAGGAAAAAAAGCCATACTAGAAGATTTCTTTCCTGTTTTTGGCAAAAACTTTGTAACCAAAAAGTGGGAGACAACAGACGCTTTTGCTAGTGGAGATACAGCTGCATATTTTGGGCAAATGATAGGTTTGTTAACCAATTCAAACAAAGAAACTGAAGAGTTTACGTATGCTTTAAGAGTAAAGGTAAAAGATGACAAAATCATCCTTTGGAATTGGTTTGAAGATAGCTATGAGGTTTCTAAAGTATATCACGCCACTAAAAATTAGGAGAGATGGATAGCACATTAGATTATATAGTAGTTGGCGGGGGTACGGCAGGACCTGTGATAGCTGCTCGATTAACAGAAAATCCTGAAAACTCTGTATTATTAATTGAAGCAGGAAAGGAAAACACAAAGGAAGCCAGTGGTTATGTTAATGGAGCTGGACAAATGTGGGGAAAAGACACGAACTGGGGTTTTAACTCTACTCCTCAAAAAGAGCTTAATGGAAGAGAAATTATGCAGCCTAGAGGTAAATTGATAGGTGGTTCTGCGGCTATAAATATAGGTTCTTGGTCCAGAGGAACGGCTAAAAATTATAATAGTTGGAATTTAGAAGGTTGGGACTGGGAAACAGTTTTAAAATGGTATTTGAAAATTGAAGACAGTGATAAAGGTGAAAATGAATATCGTGGCGTTGCAGGACCTATGAAACTTGAAACAACGCCAGAGGGTAGCTATATGACGCAGATTTTTAAACAAGCGAGTGTTGAAGTGGGAATAGGTTCTACAAAGGATATGAATGGGAGCGATAATGAAGGTTTTGATATATGGCAGACTATTTTTAAAAACGGTCGCAGGCATAATACGATAAAAAATTATCTTGATAATGCAAGATTTCGATCAAATCTAACTATTCAAACTGAATCTCTTGTTTCAAAAGTTATTATAGAGGATGGAAAGGCTGTTGGGGTAAAATATTTTTATAATGGGGCTTATCATACTATTAGGGCAAATAAGGAGGTTATTTTGTGTGCAGGGACTTTTGCAACACCCAAAATATTGATGTTATCAGGTATTGGCCCGGCAGAATTTTTAAATGATTTGGAGATTAAAGTAGAGAAAGATTTGCCCGGTGTTGGTGAAAATCTTGCAGACCATTTAAGAACAGATATTGGAGTAACCGCACCAGACAATGTAGGTCTTTCACTTAGAGCTAATCCGGAAGATGTTAAACAACTTTTTGAGTGGCGCCGTACTGGTTATGGACCTCTCGCTGTTGCAGAAAACACGAGTGCCGCTTTTTTTAAAACAACACTAGATGTACCTGTAGCCGATATGGAAGTGATGTTCAATATTAATGCACCTGTTCAATGGGGATCAGCACCGCCCAAAAATGCTGGTTATCATATTGATGTTGGCTTTGTGCAGCCTAAGAGTAGAGGTACAGTACGTTTAGCCTCAGCAGATCCAAAGGATACAATTTTAATTAATCCTAATTATCTAGCTGATGAACGTGATATGGAGACATATATAAAGGGAGTTAGGAAAGCATTAGATTTTTTCAAAACAAAGGCTTTAAAACCTTTTACTGATCACAATACGATGTCTTTGAAAGTTGATGCAACAGATTCTGAAATTGAAAATTATATTCGCAATAAAGCCGAGTCTATTTATCATCCAATAGGAACTGCAAAAATGGGGAATGATGAAGACCCAATGGCAGTTGTAAATGAAAAACTACAAGTAAGAGGTATAAAGAACTTACGAATTGCTGATGCTTCTGTAATTCCAGATTTAATTTCTGGACATACTATGGCTCCGACGATTTTAATAGCCGAGAGAGCTGCCCACTTTATTAATAATGAGTAGTAAGTTCATAAAAGTATCAAAAAGTAAATAGCATCTGGTTCATAGTTTTAATTTATAAAATTAGAGAACAATAGTAGTATACAGCTTTAAGACTTCATATTTACAGAAGTAAATTTTCAAATAGAAAAAAATGGAAATAAAAGATAAAGAACTCATAGAAGCTACTCTTGATGAACTTTATGCAGATTCAAAAAATGATAAATTTAAAATGATCAAAGGTTTTGCAAAAGCTGTGCTAAGGCCTATGCAACCAATTGATTTTAAAGAAGTTTATCTTTCTATTTCAAAGGAACAAGGAGAAGAATTAGTTGAGCTTATAACGAATAACAATCTAAAGAATATCGTTGAGTTTGGTACTTCATTTGATATATCAACCCTTTTTTTAGCGCAAGGAGTTTTAGAAACAAAGGGGCATATTATAACGACAGAATTGATTGCATCAAAAGCTCAAAAAGCAATTCAAAACTTTGAAAGTGCTGATGTGGGTCATCTAATTGACGTTAGAATAGGTAATGCAATAGATACTTTAAAAAATCTTAAAGGATCAATAGACTTATTGCTTTTAGACGGCTGGAAAGACTTATACCTACCTTTATTTGAATTGCTTGAATCTAATTTTCATAAGAATACAATTATATATGTAGATAATGCAAATATGAAGGATAGTCAGCTCTTTTTACAAGCTGTTAGTAAAAATCCAAACTATGAATTACAATCTAAATTTGATGGGAAAGTGGTGTTAATAAGTAAAGTAAAATAAAGACATATGAGCCAAGTAGCTAACTGCCTTAATTGTGGTAGTAAGTCAAAAGTCAATGCTAAAAATGGAATGATCACTTATCAAACTATTCAAGACAAAGAGGCTTTTAAAAAAGTTGAGCAACTCAAAAAAGCTGTAGAAAAATTTAAAGCAAAAGCAGAGAAACTTGAACAAGAGTTAGAAGTTTTAATGAATAAAGAGTAAATGAAATTTTTGAAAAGAAATTACGGTTGGATTATAGTAGTCATACTAGGGGCATTACCATTAATCCCTCTTTTAAAAATTGGAATAGAAGAAGGGGAGAATAGTGCTGAGATGTTGTATCATATCTCTGGCGAGTTTGCGATACGATGGATGACAGCAGTACTCACGCTTACACCGTTTTATATACTTTTTGGGAAAACAAATTTGTACGTAAGGCAAGCGATGGGTATTGTTACCTCAGTCTGGAGTTTTATTCATTTTGTATTGTTTATTTGGATAGAAGGATTTTTAGAGACATTTACACAAGTAAATTATGTGTTAGGGCTCCTAGCGATAATGATATTAATACCACTTTTTTTCACATCTAGTCGTAAGGCTATGAGGTTATTAAAGAGGAAGTGGAAAAAACTACAGCGATTTGCTTATGCTGCTATAGTTTTGAGCCTGTTACACGTTTTTTTATTAGATAAAGCGTGGTTAATTTATGCCATAGTTGTGGGACTAGGTTTTATCATACGCCTTCCTGTTGTAAAAGAGTATTGTATTGCATTACGAAGTAAAAAATAATTTAAATAGTAGATGTCTATGAAGTTTATCGAAAACATACTTTCTGGAGAGTATAAGAACATACTTGAGCAATTATCTGAAGATGTTGTTCTTGATTTACAAACCGTGGGAACTTCAAAAGGAAAAACGAGCGGAATTGAACTTTTGAGAAAGCAAACTGAATACTTAAAGGATGAAGTAAAAGAAGTCAATATCTTAAAAGTGTTTGAAGATAAAGAGCATCTAGTAATAGAATATGATATTTTATTAAACAATACTTTCGATCTGCCACTGGTAGCAATTTTAGTGAAAGATGGAGAAAGGTATAACGCAGTACGTACATATCATTCAGTTTATCCAATAACGAAGGGTCATATTTTTAGAGCAGCTATATTCTCTGAAGAAATAATATTGACAGAGCCGCAAGAAGTTGTAAAATATTTTGATGCTATAGCAATAGGTTCTACAGAAGCAACAATGCAAACGCTTTCATTTAAAGATGATGTATATTTTAGAGAACCCGCAGGATGGCGCTGGAATCATAAAACTGAACTCGGCCTTAAAGAACACTTTAATCATTTTTTTGCAGACGGCGGAGTGCCCTTAAAATTTCATAACTATATTTTTGATAAAAACAAAGGAACCTTTGCGGGAGAGTATACTTGCGATAAGTGGGGAAGTGCTACTTTTAAAGCGCAAGCTGGTATGTCTATTTATGATATTAATAAGACCACTGGAAAAATAACAGGTATCCGTGTGTACGATAATGTAGATATGAATTATAAATAGCTCATATTCATTATATATACATCTATGAGAGCCTCCATAGTTTGCTCAACGTTTCTGCTCTGTTGCTTTTTGCTTTACGCGCCCATAATAAACGCGCAAGACTTCCAGATAAATGGAGGAGTTATGGCTCGTGTGAGTTTAGTAGTAGGTAATCAAAACAAAAAAATTGAAGCAGGTATATCTGCTATTGGGGTTTTAAATTATAATGATGCAGCTTTTGAAACAGGTGCGCACTTTAATATAGGACACCTTTTTGAGCGACATAACATAAAGCAGCAAGGAGTATTCTTTGGTTATGATGTGTATACATTGGTAGGTATCGGTAAAAACACAAATTTACTTGGCTCAACAATCTCTGGCATTAACCCTGTCTTCATCTACGATATAGATGAAAAATCAGGTTTTAATGGAGTTGGGTTTGGGTATCAAAAAGAATTTTTTCCTGGTGACCTATCCCATTTTAATATACGTAGGGGGAAACTTCTTATGCGTTTCAGTAATGCAAATCATTCTTTTGACATTACTTTTCTTAATGATTTTAAATTTTCTCCAGTATTTAATGGAGAAGGAACAGATTACGGTACAACGGGAAATTTAAGAGTAGGATACACTCATATTTTAGGTTACAGAGAGATCTATAGGGTAGGCGTTGCCTTAGACTTATTTACACCAAAACCAGACTATACACGTACCCCAGATAATGTAATTAATTCTGATGATGGAAGAAAAAATGTCTGGCATACAGTTCCTCCGTATGAAAACTCGTTTTATGCAAACTTGTATGCTTTTGGTTACTATAAAAATGATTTTTATAACGCTTTCGCGAAAGCGGGAATAAATAGTCAAAAGCTAGGCGCATATGTTCAAAACAAATTACACGACACCGTTGGGTTAAACCCTAGATTCCCTTGGGACGTGATTGAGAGTGATAAATTATTCTTAGAATTAGGTGCATCTATCTTAAAATCTAAAAGTTATGAAGATTAAAAACACATTCATAACAATAGCTATATACCTACTACTTTTAAGTTGTGATACCTACAACACTTTTTATACAGAAACTGTGACTATCACAGCAAATAAGCCTGATACAATACAACGATTAGATTTAAGTGCTACATCTATAGATGATGTAGAGAGATATTTGCCTCGTTTCAAAAAGCTACGCTATTTAAATCTATCAAATAATTCAACTCGTATTATTAATTATGTTTTAAATGAGCTCAATAATCCAGAGCTATTAGAAGTTCTTATTTTAAATAATACGCAATTAGAAACATTACCAGATACTATTAAGAAATTTAAAAACCTCGAGCAATTAAGTCTTGTCAATAACCCTAAATTAAATTTTGAACAAAGTGTAAATACAGTCTCAACTTTATCTTTAAAATTTTTGAATCTACAGCATAATAATCTTTTAGAAATTCCAAAAGGAATAGAAAACATTAGTACACTAGAAGATTTTAATTTTTCTCATAATGAACTTGGTAATAACGCTTCTGTCTCATATTTAAAAGAATTAAAAAGCCTTAGTAGTTTATGGCTTACACACAATAATCTTACAGAGCTTCCCGAGCAGCTTTTTGGCTTGTCACAACTTAGGTATCTATATGTTGAACATAATCAATTATCAAAGATTGACATAGGTATTACAAAAATGAAAAGTATTTGGGTTGTTCACGCTGGGCATAATAATTTTACAGTTTTACCCGAAGCACTTACACTACTACCTAGTATAAAATTATTGCATATTAATAACTGTAATATCGTATCAATCCCAGCAGTATATGCTTCCAAAGAGTCAAATATCATAGGCCTAGTTCTCAATGAGAATAAACTTTCTGATGATGTAAAGTCTTATTGGAAAAAGGAGTTAAAACATTACTTTATTCTTTCCTTATAAAAGATGAATTTAACGAAGTATAAATGTATTTCTTACGCTTTCGCGAAAGCGTAAAAAGGCTGCGTAGTTCAACTGGATAGAATATCAGATTTCGGCTCTGAGGGTTGGAGGTTCGAATCCTCTCGCGGTCACGAATAAATAGAAAAGGAGGAAATAATTTGAGCTTGCTCAGAAATTATTTTTCTCCTTTTCTATTTTCAAAGCGGAGCTTTGTGGAATCACCGAAGCGCAGCGGAGGTAATCCTCTCGCGGTCACTTACAGTATACACCAAAAGCAAGGTTGAGGTTCTTCTCATTTGTTTTTGGTGTTTTTTTGTTTTACGGTTTACTAGTGATATCGTTTTCTTTACTAAGAGATAGAATTTAATAAATGCTTATGGTGATGAGTATGCTTTCGCGAAAGGGTAATTTATTTATGTAAGGGGGCTATTTTGGGTTTAATTGATTAGTTTTATACATTATTCAAAGTTTTAATGCAACGAGCAGTTTTTAAACATATCACCACACTACTTTTTCTAGTAGCATTTCTTGTGCCTAGGGTTGTAGAGTTGCACGCTTTTGAACATATATCTGATAATGAGGATCAAGTAACCTGTGAGCTTTGTGATATTACCACACAAGTGCAAGAGCAAGAACTAACATTTGGACAGGTGTCTCATACCTACCAGATATTATCACCTAGTCCCAGCGACTATGTGATTACTTCATCTTACAGTAGTCCAGTGGCATACATAGTCACGCCTACAGTAGTCTACAATAAGCCTCCTCCTTTTCTTTTAGGATAATTTTGGATTTTATATACGCTTAAATCTCACGATAATACATCGTGTATATGTTGTTGCACTCATACTAGTTATGATGTGTACTCAATATAAAAACTTTTAGTCTCTATTTTTAGGAGTATTATATCCAGTCTTATTTGTCTCGCACTATTTGAGGAATCATTATTTCTCTAAAAATCTAGTATCTCATATTTAAATTTAAAAATGAAAAAATTACCAGTTACCGTGCTTAGCGGTTTTTTGGGTGCAGGTAAAACTACCTTGCTCAATCACATATTACATAATAAACAAGGTCTTAAAGTCGCTGTAATCGTAAATGATATGAGCGAGGTAAACATAGATGCTCAGCTTGTAGAAAATGAAAACACACTCTCTCGCACAGAAGAGAGGCTTGTTGAAATGTCTAACGGTTGTATATGTTGTACACTGCGAGAAGACTTAATGGTTGAAGTTGAAAAGCTAGCCAAAGAAAATAGATTTGATTACCTCCTCATAGAAAGTACCGGTATTTCTGAGCCCATACCAGTAGCACAAACTTTTAGTTTTGAAAGTGAAGATGGCAGTATTGACCTTAGCCGTTTTAGTTATGTAGATACGATGGTTACGGTAGTAGATGGTTTTAATTTTTTAAAGGATTTTTCTAGTCCTGATTACTTAACATCTCGTGATCTAACCGATATAGAAGGAGATACACGTACTATTGTAAACCTTCTAACAGATCAAGTAGAGTTTGCAAATATTATTCTTCTTAATAAGACAGACCTCATTACAGAAGAGCAACTTAAACAATTGTATGGCATCTTAACTAAGCTCAATCCAGGTACAAAGATTATCCCTACTCATAACTCTAAGGTAGCACTAGATGAGATCGTAGGTACAGGATTATTTGATTTTGAAGAGGCAGAAAATGCTGCTGGATGGTTGCAAGAATTAGAAAATGAGCACATCCCAGAAACCGAAGAGTACGGTATAGGCTCTATGGTTTTTAGAAGTAAAAAGCCATTTCACACAGAGCGCTTCTGGAAGTTTGCAACCTCTGGTTTTCCTGCAAATGTTATTAGGAGTAAAGGATTATTCTGGATGTCGTCACGACCTAAACAAGCTTTGATATGGAGTTCGGCCGGAGGATCTCTTAAAACAGACCCTGCTGGTGTGTGGTGGGCATCTATGCCTTATACAGAGCGTATTAATTATGGTGCTTTTGTAGATAATCGTGAGTTGATAGAAAGCGACTGGCATCCATCGTATGGAGACCGTAAAAATGAGCTCGTTTTTATAGCCATTAATATAGATAGAGATGTACTTACTAAGCAACTAGAAGCGTGTCTTCTCACTCCAGAAGAAGAGAAACTGTGGGAAGAAGGGAATCTGCCACTCACAGACCAGTGGCCTATACAAGCAATGGAATACACAAATTAGTATTTGTAAGTCACAACGTTTTTTACCGCAAAATAGGTGAGATATAATATAAGACCAGTTTGATAAAACCGTTAAAAATGAAAATACCTTTATTTACCATCATATGTATAACTATACTTTTATCATCTTGTCAAAAACAATTAAGGGAATCATATAATCCTGATTTGATAAAACGTAAGGAGATAAATCAAGCATTTGGGACAGATGTTTCTAACGTGTTGTTTGATCACTTATATGTGGTTGTAGATAGCACTACGTACGCACAAGTAACTGGAGACAACCAGTGGCAGGATACCTATGCAAGCCTAGATGGAGGGTTACCAGATTTTGCGCCGCTTTCTAATACTTCATCTACTTGCTATTTGCGGGGGCATCAACACTCCATTGAGATATTGGGGCCAAACAATAGCTATAATGAACCTATAGGGAAGAGCGGTATAGGATTTTCTCTTAAAAATAAAGGTGAGCATTTTCATCTAGGGGTTACGCCAAAATTGAGAGCCTTAAAAGACTCGCTACTTACAGCTACCGAAACAGTAAAAATGGAAATTAATGGACAAGATCATACGTGGTTTAAAGCATTCTATACACCTAGTCCAGGTACAGCATTACATACTTGGTATGCGTTCTATAATCCTAAATTTTTAGATCAATTAAATGATGAAGAACATTCATCATATTTAAGAGAAGATTTTCTAGCCTCTTCTTATGCAGATCATAAATTATTTCACGGCATTAATGTGATTAACTTGAAGTGCACTCAAGCAGATTTTAACAGAATTGCACAAGAGTTAGGATACCTTAAGAGTGAGTTGCTGGATAGAGAAGGTAATATGTACATCATTAAAAGTGGTGATGTAAAAATTGTACTCGAGCCGTCCAGAGACATAGCATATAGTCGCATCACAAAAATTACTTGCAAACTAAATAATACAGATAACAGTGTGAGTCAACTAGGAAATATCACAATAACTAACAGCGGTAAAGTCTCTACCTGGGACTTTAATGAGCTGCATTTACATTAAATCTAATAATCAAAATTAAATACTATGAAAAAATATACCACAACCCTATTATCATCGCTAGCACTTATTGCTTTTACAGTGACTTCTTGTAAAGAAAATACAAGTAGTGTAAATGAGGCTTCGCCTGAGAGTGAAAAGTCTACAGAAGTAGTCGCAAAAAAAATAACAATTAGTAAACTAGAAAACTCTCCCGCTTATAGCGACGCTGTTCTGAAGATGGAATCACCAAGCGCCGAAAACATAAAAACAGGCGAGACAAATTTTAATTTCAAAGTAGAAAATTACACATTAGGTGCACAGACAGATAGCCCTAACGCACAACTTCTAGCAAACTCTGGTAAGGGGCAGCACATTCATTTTATATTAAATAATGAGCCATATTCTGCGCATTATGAGAGCGCTTTCGCGAAAGCGTTACCAGAAGGAACACACCACCTAGTTGCTTTTTTGAGTAGGTCATATCACGAGTCTGTAAAAAATCAAAACTCTGTAGTAGTAAAAAAACTTGTAGTAGGTGATTCTCCAGAAGATAAAATAGGTGTTAATGTAGAGGAGCCTACACTTATATATAGCCGCCCTAAGGGAACTTACTCGGGTAAGGACACAGAGAACTTATTGTTGGACTTTTTTGTGCTTAACACAGAGCTATCAGAAAACGGAAATAAAGTACGTGCCACTATAAATGGTGAGCAATTTGAAATTACAGAATGGGCACCTCAAGTGATTAAAGGGTTGCCTATGGGGGAGGTGACTATTGTGCTAGAATTAATTGATAGTGAAGGAAATGTCATAGAAGGTCCGTTTAATAAAGTGACACGTACGGTAGTGCTTAAGGAGTAACTTTTATTTTAAGCTCAATATTTTAAAAAGATTTATATGAAATCAAAAACTATAGATAAAATTGCCATCATAAGTGCAGTATGCTGTGCGTTGCACTGCGCGCTGTTACCTATATTAATAGGTTTTACAGCCCTAGCGGGTTTAGCAATTTTTAAAAACCCGTGGATAGAATATGCTTTTATTGTTTCGGGTATTCTCCTAGCTTTTTTCTCATTAGGTAGAAGTTTGAGACTGCATCACGATCATACACCAGCTAGAATGGCAACCATAGGTGTAGTTGTGTTACTCATAAGTAGATTAGAAGTTGTACACGAGGTGGAGACTGTTTTTACAGTTTTTGGGGCGCTATTTTTAGTGCTAGCCCACGTTAAAAATATACACGCAGTACATCGTTTTAGAGAAGAACATTAACGCTAATACTAGTCACAAATAAATGACGCTTTACTATAAAAAAAGCTCAAGCAATTATAATCATTGTTTGAGCTTTTTTATGATTTGTAATATGGTTTTACCGCTATTAAAATAGCGATTTATGCCCTAGTGCGGCAACTTATCTTTAAGTATACCATATAAAAAAGTACCTAGTATTGCTGCAGCAATTACTACCAGTATAGGTACAAAACCTGCTCCTATAAGAGTAAACATAGGCCCCGGACACGCACCTGCAAGTGCCCACCCTAAGCCAAAGATTATAC
>ENA-ORXC01000603-ORXC01000603.1-marine-metagenome-genome-assembly--contig:-NODE-603-length-24510-cov-5.969672_pt1 | contig 24510 bp, 21 predicted proteins | sample MGYA00237865_ERZ511478 | MGnify/ENA metagenome assembly ERZ511478
TATAATTAACAAAAAGTTGTAGTTTTAAACTCAATTGTGAGATTTTTCTTTGTTGGTTCGTTTTTTTTTTTTTAGGTTTGAAATTAATTAATCTAAAAACCAATATATTATGAAGAAATTGATTTTACCATTAGCTGTAATTTTTATTACTATGAGTTCGTTTACTACTGCTCCTGAAGCGATAGTGTCGGAAGAAGTTCCTGTAAGTTGCTTTTGGGATGCTTGGTACGGAGCAGGTGCAGTATGCGCCGGCAATTGTTCTGACTATGCCTTGTGGGCAATCACAGATGTTCTTTATGACAATTGTCTAAAAAAACAGCAATAATAATTAAAACTAATTTTTTTTAAAATGATCAAGAAAACTTTTCTAATCGCATTAATTATTTTTCTAACTACAGGTACCATGCTGTGTCAAGATTACAACAGTGCCACATATCGCATTGTGATTAATAAAGAAAAGTTTTCTTCTTCTTTAGATGATAGGGGTGTAGAAATATCATTAAAAAAAGTATTTCTAAACATGATAAATGTGACAAATAGTACCTTGTTTTCACTTACCTTCAATGATGAAGTTTCAATGTTTCAACCTATTGATCAATTATCAATAGGAGAGAATAATTTAAAAACGAACATAGCCATGCTTAGCCTCTTAAATTGCGAAGGCAACATCTATTTAGACGCAAAAGAAAAAGAATATTATATTATGCGCAGTTTAGGTAGTTTTAAACATCTTGTTAAAACGGAAATGCAATGCCTAGATTGGACTATTCAAGAAGATAAAAAGATAGTAAATAATATTAATTATAGAAAAGCAACTGCGATTATCTCAAACGATGATAATAGCAAACTACTTAATGTCGAGGCCTGGTTCTGCCCTTCTATTTCTGTACAGTATGGACCTAGTACATTCTATGGCTTACCTGGACTGATAACGGAAGTCCATATAACACCAGAAGACAAATCTCTTTTTGAATATTCACTTGTAATGTCAAACTTAGAGAATAATGACACTATTGACAATATTATAATTCCATTAGAAACTTATAAAGTGTATACAGAGGAAGAATCAAACGCTCTCTACCGGGAAGCAGTTGGGAAGTTCAATTAATATTCTATCCTTTAGCAATCTCAAATTAGCCTTATAATTATAAGATTACTGCGGTATTTAATTATTTCAAAATACATTTATACCCATTTTAAAATTGACAATATTGCTCCCACTTAAAAATCTCAAGAAATTAAAGCTCAACAAACATATCAATATCCTACTTTTACTAGTAGGACTTTCTTCTTTTGCTCAAACGGTTGTACTAGATGGTAAAACACTGGACACTTTGCAAAGCCCTTTACCTAACACAAATATCCTCTTCTTCCCTACTGTTCAAAACGAGGATAAAGTACGTTTCTCCATCACAGATCAAGATGGTTTTTATCAAGTTACTCTTAAAAATAACATATCGTATTTAATGGAGATTAGCTATTTGGGATTTGCTACTTACAAAGACACTATAAAACTATCACAAGATACCACGAGAAACATCATCTTAACCCCATCAACCCAAAGCCTTGAAGAGATTATTCTCACAGAGCGCACACCCATTAAAATACGAGAAGACACCATCACGTACCGACCAGAAAAATTTTTAACGGGTGAAGAGCGTAAACTACGTGACGTACTTAAAAAATTACCTGGGCTAGATGTAGATCGCGCCGGTAATGTTACTGTAAATGGGAAAGAAGTAACTAAACTTCTTGTAGACGGCAAAGAGTTCTTTACAGGTGATGAAAAACTAGGAGTTAATAATATTCCCGCCGGAGTTATAGATGAGATAGAAGCGCTAGATAATTATAATGAGGTGTCATTTTTAAAAGGCCTTAATGATAGCGAGCAGCTCGCTCTTAATATTAAACTTAAAGATGGTAAAAAGAAATTTGCCTTTGGAGAACTAGAAGCGGGTGGCGGTATAGAAGATCGCTACCTCTTGCACCCTACCTTATTTTATTATAGTCCAAAAACGAGCGTAAACGTCATAGGTGACTTTAATAATATAGGTGAGAAGTCATTTACCACTAAAGATTATATAGACTTTGAAGGAGGCTTTTCTCGCCTGCTAGAAGATCCTGGTGCCTACTTTAAATTATATAATGATGAGTTTGCACAATTCTTATCACAACGTGATTTTACATTTAACCGTAACAACTTTGGGGCTGTGTCTATAAACCAGACCTTAACTCCTCAACTTGACCTTAGTGGCTACACCATTCTTTCTGGTGGAGACTTACAAACGCGTCAAGAAAATAGCATCACCTATCTGTCTGGGCAAAACATAGATGAACAGCGCAGCACAACACAAGATAACAGCTTGTTTTTTAGTCTTACCAAAGCCTCTTTACGCTACCTAGGAGAAGAAAACCTCGATATCAATTATGAAGTATTCTTAAAAGTAAATAGTGGTGAGGGAACGTCTTCTTTACAGTCTGTTACAGCAACAGAGAATACCTTTTTAAATCAAAAAAACACTCCAAGCTCCTCAGATATTACGCAAAAAGTAAGTATCAATAAACAATTTACCCCTAAGCACACTACATCTATACATCTAAGTCATAAATATGTAGATACGGATACGCGAGGAAACTGGGATTTTAATAGGCCTATACTTACAGGTATTATACCCATAGAAGATACAGGTAACGCAATCCTCCTTAATCAAGAACGCAAGAACAAAGGGCATGACCTCAATGTTAATGTAAAACATTACTGGGTGTTACACCGTTTTCATCACATCTACCCAGAAGCTGGCATACGCTACATTGATCAACAATATGACACTAGCGACTCCCAAGAGCTAGAAAATAGCACTAATGACTTTACCGCTGCTGGATTTAATAATGACTTAGACTATCGCCTTTCTGATACCTATGCAGGGATGCAATACAAAGCAAAAGCAGGTAAATTTATATTTAAACCAGGTATCTTCTATCACTATTATGATTGGAACATAAAGCAACTAGACATCGACCTTCGTCAAACTGGAAAAACAGTAGTACTTCCAGAGCTCAGTGTAGACTGGGAGATTAATAGTTCACATAAAGTAAAGTTGCGCTATAATCTCAACTCACGTTTTGGAGAAGCGAGCCAGTTTGCAAATAGACTACGGCTTAGTAGTTTTAATCAAGTATTTGCAGGTAATGACCGCCTTGAAAATGAGCTATATCATAGCGCCAGGATTACCTATAGTAAGCATAGCTTATTTAAAGGGACCTTCTTAAATGCTGGTTTTAATTATACAAACAGGATACAATCCATTCGTAATACTACCGTAATAGACGGTATAGATCAAATCAATACACTTATTTATACTTCGCTACCAGAAAACGGCTATAGTGGCAATATTCAATACACAAAATTACTAGGAGATTATAAAGTAAAAGTAGGAAGTAACGCCTCCCTATCAGATTATTCACGTGTGATAAACACGGTACTTCAAGATTTTAAATCGCAAAACTATTCGTATTCATTAGGCTTAGAAACCCGCTTTAAAAATGCACCAAACGTTGAATTTAACTGGAACCAGCGTTTTAATATATTTGAGTCTGCAACTACGAGCACAAACTTTACACAGATCAATCCATCTGCACATCTAGAGTATCGCTTTTTTAAGGATTTTGTAATTGATGCAGATTATAATTTTACCTATTATGAGAATAAATCGCTTAACCAGATCAACAGGTTTTCTCTAGGAGATACTTCCTTACTTTATGCACAAGAAGACAGCCCGTGGTCATTTACTATAGCTGTAGATAATATTTTTGATACTCGTTTTAAAAATGAAAACTCATTTAATCAGTTTCTTATCAATGATACTCGCACTTTCATACAAGAACGCACAGTGCTTTTTAAAATGGCTTATGGATTTTAACGTTACACACTGCGCACCAAGGCATAAACCATAATTGCAATAACTGCTACAGCTATAACCCCTATCACATAGGTTTGTGGCTTTACCTTAAAGAAGGTTTCTTTTTCGGCGCGCTTGAGGTTATATTCATAAAGACGTTCCATATCTGCCGTCCATTTTACTGGATATATAGGAAACTCACAGTGCTTACAGTATATCTCTTCTCGTACTACGCCTGTCGCTTTTTTTACCCAGAAAGTGTCTTTCCACTCTTGCTTGAAGCTTAATTCTAGTCCATTATTGCTGTAGCATTCTGGGCAGTTACATGGTAAAATAGTCGTTTGGATCGTCTTTAATTGAGTTTTCATAAGAGAAATACGTAAAAAGTGGTCTAGTTAGATCTTTCCATGATTCCAGAAAGTGCTAGATGCTGTAGTAATATAATGGTTTTTGCATCTCGTATGTCACCACTTTTTAAGGCTTGTAACGCTTTCGCGAAAGCGTACTCTACCACTATAATATCTTCATGTTCTGTTGCCAAACCACCGCCATCACTCACTTTTTGTGATGCTTCATATAACCCAAGAAACATGTGGATGCGCTCTGTACTTGCGCCTGGGGTCATAAACACATCACCTACTTTTGTAATGGTATCCATACAATATCCCATCTCCTCTTCTATCTCCCTAATGATGGTTTGCTCTGGAGTCTCATCTGCTATCATCCCGGCGCAAGCTTCTATAAGGAAACCACTATCTTCATTAAGATATGCAGGCAGTCTAAACTGCTTTATGAGTAAGACCGTCTGTCGCTCCACATTATATAATAGTGCACATACACCATCACCTCGATCATAAACCTCACGGGTTATGTGCTCCCATAAACCGTCTTGATTCTTATAGTCAAAATCAACCTTTTTAAGCGTAGCCCACTGGTCACTTATAACCTCTTCTTGTATATTTTTTATACGTGTGCTCATTCGGCGAGTCGTAGGGAAATTTGCATGGTGGTCCCTTTATTTAATTCTGATTCTAGTACTCGTATACGCCCATCATGATACTCCTCTACAATGCGTCTTGCGAGGGAAAGGCCAAGACCCCAGCCACGCCTTTTTGTAGTAAAACCTGGTTCAAAAATACTGTTAAACTTGGATTTTGGGATTCCTTTACCCGTGTCTGTAATGAGTATTTTGGCAAATCGCGTGTCTCTGGATATCGCAATGGTGAGTGCTCCTTTGCCTTTCATGGCATCAATCGCATTTTTAATAAGATTTTCAAAAGTCCACCCATAAAGTTCTTTATTAAGCATCACTGGTAACTCCCCTTGAGGAACATCTAGGGTAAAATTAATGAGCTTAGAACTCCTCTTGCTCAAATAATCATAAGCCTCTTGTGTCTCTGCTATGATATCTACTTGTTCTAGATCTGGAATAGACCCTATCTTACTAAAACGGTTTGTAATCGTCTCTAGCCTATTGATATCCTTAGTCATCTCTGCAATATAATCTGGATCTACATTTTCTGTTTTGAGAATTTCTGTCCAGCCCACAAGGGAAGAAAGCGGCGTACCAATCTGGTGTGCTGTCTCCTTTGCCATACCTGCCCATAGCAAATTTTGGGCTCCTGCTTTTGAGGTCAAATAATAGAAATAAATTAATGCCACAAAGAGAACAACAATCACAATAAGAGCAATAGGAAAATACTTAAGCTGATTAATAACAGAAGAGTTCCCATAATATAAGATCTGACTATCTACACCGTCATACCCTATCACAATAGGCTCGTTAATGAGGGCATACTCGGCTGCTAGTTGTTTAAAATCTTCTTGCGATAATTTATCTTCTTTATTGATATTTCTAGGTGTATAATGATTTTCTTCTATGCTGTACAAAAGGATGGGGATGGTTCTGTTATCACCTATTATAAATTGCTGTAAGGATATAAGCTCGTCAGAGATAATACGGGTATCTCTATTTCTAGTTTCTAGATTAACATCGCTCGTATTTGCAAACGCTCTATAAGCAGCGGCATAAATCTCTACTTTAGATCGCTCTGCATCTTTAAGTTGATCAAAAAACAGCGACACATTCCACAAGATGAGTGTGGTAATGATAAGCGATGAGATGATAATAAACCATCTCGCAATGTGCGGCTGCGCGCTAAAATTCATAAGATCTTCTTTATGTTAAAGATACGGGACTTTATAACTAACTACTCTTACTATTAAATGATTACCCTATAGCATCACCATCTCTTAATTTCTACCTTGCTCATCTGGATACAATACAGGTAATGGATCACTCTGCCAGAACTCTTTAGTAACTACATCCATTACCGTAAGCGACCCCTTAAAAGCTGCTCCAGTATCAAGATTCCAGATGTTTGCTTTATTTACTGGAACTAAGGAATTGATGCGAGTTGTAGGCGTGTGACCTATATAAATCTCTTCAAATAGTTGTAAACGCTTAGGATATAATGGGTCTCCCTTTTTAAGATCTTCTCTCATTGCACAAGCCATCTCCCAAAGTGTACGATCCCAATAAAATGCAGTACTATGCCACTCATATTCTGGACCGTTTAAATTTTGAAAACCTGCATGACAGAAAAACCGATTTTCATCATCTAAATAGTAATCCTCAAAAGTCTTGTAAAATTCAATATGCTCTTTAATTTCTTGAGCAGATCTCTTTTCATAGCAATCTATTGTACTTTGCCCGCCATGCTGTAACCATTTAGGAGACATTGTTTTTCCTTCTAGCCATTGCTGCACAAGATCATCATGGTTACCACGTATTAACGTGACTTTTTTGTATTCCGCTTTGAGCCTTATCAACTCATCGATCACTGCATCACTCTCACTCCACCCATCTACATAATCACCTAGAAAAATGAGATGATCATCTTGCGTGACCTTTGCTCTCTCCATGACCTGCTTTAAGGCTCTGTATCCTCCATGTATATCACCAAAAACTAATGTCCTCATACTATTATTCTTTCTTTTTTAGTTTTTATTCATAACGTACCTTTCGTAAAATACGCATCGCTTCTTTATATCTCTCATAAACAGCGCTGTCTAGAACTTTTAAATAAGGTTTTAACTCTACTAGCTTCTGTATAGCTGTCTTAAAACCATTGAGATAACAAATAAGGTAGGTATTAGATATATGATATACATCATTCCACTCCCCTTGATTAAGCTGTATGCCCCGTTTAAGTTTATAAAAAATGACATTGTTATTATTAAAAATATGATACAAGGTCTTTTTATCTATTACTGGAGGTTCAAAAATAAGCGTTGTATCAATGGTATAAGTACCGCTTTCGCGAAAGCGTATCACCACCTCCTCTAGTGGATAATATTTAAAGTAATCTTGTACTCCTAGGTGTACAAATTCTTGAATGATAAAACAATCCTCATCGTAGGTAATCGTTACCTCATCTAGCACAGAATAAAATAATGTTACTTGCTCATTAATAAGTTCTATATCTACTCGAGAGTAATACGTTTGTCCTTTTACTACTTTTTTATTTCCAGCCCAGCACAATACAAATTGCTCTTTAAACACTTTATAAGTGCTCTCCATATCCTTGTGACGATGGTTTATAAAATCCATCACGCCATCTAGTGTGAGACCTATACTATTCTTTGCATGATTCTCTATAGCTGCAACTATCTCACTATTTATATCTTTAATGTCTGATTTAAAGGTTTTAGGCATGGACATACTTCCATCTCTAAAAAAGACGGTCCCACCCCAGTATTTCCAGATATTGCGCCGTAATGCAGTAAGCTTATCTTGTGCTCGTATCGTTACAAGCCCTACTACTTTATCTAATGGCAAATTAGGAAAAGGAATGTTCTCATAAGAAATAATAGGAGGATTATCTAGGTAGGCATTTATGAGATTCTGCAGTTTACTATCGTCAAAAAATGGCACGCCTATAATGGCATTCTCCCCGTCATCTACTCCTATTACTATAAAAGAATTGTTCTTAGGGTTGCTGTTAGAAAGAGCACAAATATGCTTTAAAAATTTTGCCTTGCCTTCCTTGTTACTAATGTCAATCTTACGCTTTTTATCATAAAAACTGTTCTCGTCATGATGAGCGAGTAAGTTCTTGACAAGAAGGCGTTTATTGATCATCACATTGTTTAATTACTCACTATATAATCAACTCTTATTTACAATAGTAGAAGATGCTTGTGCGGTACTAAGCACTACCAGGTCTGCTATATTTACATGATAAGGTCTTGATATTACAAAATGAATCACGTCTGCAATGTCCTCTGCTTGTAAACAGTCAAAGCCTTGATAGACCTTCTCTGCTCGCTCATCATCATTTTTAAATCGCACTTTACTAAAGTCTGTTTCTACCATTCCAGGATGCACCGCTCCTACTCTAATGTTGAATTTATTTAAATCAATGCGCATCCCTTGGTTAATAGCATCTACAGCATGTTTACTTGCACAATACACATTTCCATTAGGGTACACCTCCTTGGCAGCGGTAGATCCTATATTGATTATATGGCCACTTTTACGTGCGGTCATCTGTGGGATGATCGCCTTGCTCACATAAAGCAATCCTTTTACGTTAATGTCTAGCATCGCATCCCAGTCCTCAACAGCGCCTGTTTGTATAGGGTCGAGACCATGGGCATTACCCGCATTATTGATAAGAATATCTATATGTTTAAAATCTTCTGGTAAGCTTGAGATTGCTTTTTGCACATGCTCATTACTACGCACATCAAAGTTGAGTGTATGTATCTTGACTAGCTTTCCTAATTCATTGTTGAGCGTGTCAAGTTCTTCTTGACGTCGCCCGCAGAGAATAAGGTTTATATTTTCATTTGCAAATCGTGTAGCTGTTGCTCTTCCTATACCGCTAGTTGCTCCAGTAATTAATGCTGTTTTCATAGTTGTTTCCCTTAAAATCATCTTTTGACACCGTTATGCTACCTCTTCTCCTATACTAGCTTCTAGTAGTTCAAACCAGTCTTTTCTCTCAAGATTGATTGCCACTGCTTGTACCGCATTTGTGATTCTATCGTTACTAGTTGTCCCTATTACTGGGTATATTTTTGCAGGATGTTTGAGTAACCACGCAAGTAGTAATTGATCTTGGGTTGCGTCATACTTTGCTCCTAGTTCGTCCAGTTTATTCTTGATACGCATATTCTGCGGAGTGTCTTGCTTAAATACAGATCCTAGTGGACTCCAACTCATAGGCGTGATATGATGCTTCATCATGTAATCAAGTGTTCCATCTGTGAGTGAGGATCGCTCTGTGAGAGAAATTTCAATTTGATTTGCCGTTACCTTGTTTTTTGTAGCAATCAAGTTCATGTTACTAGCTGTAAAATTAGACACCCCAAAATCTCTTATTTTCCCCTGTTGTTGCAATATACTCACGGCCTCGTGTACTTCATCTGGATCTAGCAGTAGGCTAGGTCTATGCAATAAAAATAGATCTAGGTACTCCGTGCGTAGCTCTTTAAGTGATCTTTCAGCACTTGATATGATGTATTCTTTATCGTATTGATAATGCTTGATGGTGTTTTCTGGGCGAGCATTACCTTTCATCTGGATACCGCACTTACTTATAATTTGTATGGTGTCTCTGGAGATATTCGCTTTCGCGAAAGCGTTACCCCATTCCCCTTCTGTCGTGTAATCTCCATAAATATCTGCATGATCAAAGGTGGTTATGCCTTGATCTATACAATGATTCATAGTTTCAATCATTTGCTCCTGGCTCAATTGCTTACCCCATACGCCCCATGTCATGCACCCTTGAATTATTCTTGAAAATTTCATTATCGTTTTTTAATTTGCGTTTTGAATAAATTTACCGCTTCTAAAACTACAGAAATGCACGAAGAGCCCTTTATTTTCCTTTATTTTTAACCAAATGTTAACAAGATTTTTAGGAATAAAATGTGACTTTGCGACGTTAGAAGTTTCTGCTTAATAGAATTCGAAATTATGGAACAAAATACTACTGCTATTGATATACAGGCTATCAATGAGAAGATAGAAAGAGAAAGTGCCTTTGTGGACATTCTCGCAATGGAAATGAATAAGGTAATCGTAGGTCAAAAACACATGATCGAGCGCTTACTTATTGGTCTACTAGGCCGTGGCCACATCCTCTTAGAAGGGGTGCCAGGACTAGCAAAGACACTAGCCATAAATACCCTTGCACAAGCGGTAGATGGTTCTTTTTCTCGTATACAATTTACTCCAGACTTACTTCCTGCAGATGTAGTGGGTACACTTATTTACAACATGAAGCTTGCAGACTTTAGCATCAAGAAAGGGCCTATTTTTGCCAACTTTGTGCTTGCAGATGAGATCAACCGTGCTCCGGCCAAAGTACAGTCTGCGCTACTAGAGGCAATGCAAGAAAAACAAGTAACCATAGGTGACGAAACTTTTATTCTTGACAAACCATTCTTAGTAATGGCAACGCAAAACCCTGTAGAGCAAGAAGGAACATACCCACTTCCAGAAGCTCAAATTGACCGTTTTATGCTTAAAACGGTAATAGATTACCCTACCATAGCAGACGAACAACTTATAGTGCGCCAAAACTTAAAGGGATCTTACGAAAAAGTAAACCCTGTGGTTACAGTGGCGCAAATTTTACGTGCGCAAGACGCGGTAAAAGAGGTGTACATGGATGAAAAAATTGAGAAGTACATTCTCGATATCATCTTTGCAACTCGTTATCCAGAAAATTACGGCCTAGCAGATCTTAAGCCGCTCATTAACTTTGGAGCTTCTCCTCGTGGTAGTATTAACCTGGCAACTGCTGCAAAGTGTTATGCATTTATAAAACGTCGCGGTTATGTAATCCCAGAAGACGTAAGGGCTGTAGTACACGATATATTACGTCACCGTATAGGACTTACCTATGAAGCAGAAGCAGAAAATATTACTTCTGTAGATATTATAAACAAGATTATAAATCAGATTGAAGTGCCATAGACGGCAGATTAATAGACCATTTGTAACCCTCATATTATTACATAAAAGGCAATAAATACCATTGGACACTAAGGAACTCTTAAAGAAAGTACGCAAGATTGAGATAAAGACACGTAGACTGTCTGATCATATCTTTGGTGGGGAATACCACTCTACGTTTAAAGGACGTGGTATGACTTTTTCTGAGGTGCGCCAGTATCAATTTGGCGATGATGTGCGTAATATAGACTGGAATGTAACGGCACGTTATAGTGAGCCATACATTAAAGTCTTTGAAGAAGAGCGCGAACTCACCATGATGCTCGTAGCAGATGTATCTGGATCAGAATTTTTTGGTACAGATAAGCAATTTAAAAACGAGATTGTCACAGAAGTTGCTGCAACGCTTGCCTTTAGCGCCATGCAGAATAATGATAAAATAGGTCTCATCCTTTTTACAGATCAGATAGAATTATTTATCCCTCCTAAAAAAGGAAAATCACATGTACTGCGCATTATACGCGAACTACTAGAGTTTAAGCCTGTCTCCAAGAAAACAGATCTATCACAAGCTATTAAGTACCTAAGTAATGTAATGAAGAAGAAGGCGATTGTTTTTGTGCTTTCAGATTTTATTACAGATGGCTATGAGCAACCAATGAAAATTGCTGCAAATAAGCATGATATTACTGGGATACGTATTTACGACCAGCGAGAAGAAAGTATCCCCAGTCTAGGAATGGTACAGATGGAAGATGAAGAAACTGGAGAACTTATGCTTGTTAATACCAGTTCTAAAAAAGTACGTAGTGATTACAATACGTATTATAGAGAGCGTGTAGATTATTTTAAAGAAGCCTTTAAACGTAGCGGTGCTGGGGTGATTGATGTGCGCACAGATGAGAGCTACGTAAAGAAGTTATTAGGGTATTTTAAACGTAGATAATCAGTGCAAGAGTAGTTACCATGATTATAAAAAAGCTGGACCAAAAATGGTCTCACACTAGATTACAAGAATTAATGAATAACAATTGTACATACATAACACGTTCTAAGAATACGATTCTTCGTGGGTTATCCTTATTCTTATTGCTACTTATTTCATCCCTTCAAGTTCAAGGACAAGATGATGTGCGTGCAACCATAGATTCTACAAGAATACTCATAGGCCAGCAAATTAATTACACGATTGAGGCGCTAGCAAATGATGGTGAAGCGGTTATTTTTCCAGAAGGACAAACGTTTAGTCCGCTGGAGGTTATTGAAAGTTATACGATAGATACTGCAAGTACTACCTCTGCTAGAATGAAGCTCATAAAGAGATATGGATTAACCCATTTTGACAGTGGCCGCTATGTAATCCCAAAACAAAAAGTAATTATAGGAACTAGAACTGTAGAAACAGACTCCTTTCTAGTTGAAGTGAATAATGTCATTCTTGACACTGTAAATCAAGGGCTATATGACATTAAACCTATTATAGATTTGCCTAGAGATTATAGTAACTGGTGGAAATATCTATTATGGATTATCCCAGTTGTGGCAGCAATCTCGTTATTCTTGTGGTGGTTATTACGCCGTAATAAAAAACAAAAGGAAGCAGAGAAATATATCCCTCCTTTTGAGCAGGCCATGGCCACGCTTATAGAGTTAGACAACAAGAACCTAATTGCAGAGGCTAGATATAAAGAGTACTACTCCATACTTACAGATGCCATACGTCGATATTATGATGAAAAAGTATATGATCGTTCTATGGAGAGCACCACAGATGAGCTTATTACCCGTCTTGAGATGGAACGTGATAGTGGTCATATAGATTTCAGCAAGCACACTATCGCTAGCATAAAAGATATTTTTAAACGTGCAGACCTTGTAAAGTTTGCCCGTGTAAATCCTCCTGAAGGAAAGGCACAAGCAGATAGAATTGCGGTAGAGGATATTGTAAAACAAACACGTGAGGCGTTACCTCCTCCTACTGTTGAGGAATTAATGATGCAGGAAGATTATAGAGAGGCGCTTTCGCGAAAGCGTAAAAGAAAACTTTGGCTTTCTGGAATAGGTGGCGTACTTGCAATTTTACTACTTGCTACGGGAATAGGAATTGGGATTAAAGGATATAACGACGTAAAGGATTTTGTCTTTGGAAATCTCACTAGAGATCTTGCAGAAGGCAACTGGATTACCAGTGAGTATGGTGTACCTTCTATGATAGTAAGTACCCCAAAAGTTCTGGAACGCAAAGAGGTAAGCCTACCTGAACAAGCTAGGGGTAAAATGGAAGCAGAATCATTTGTTTGGTCAAGTAAACGTCCCGCAATATTAGTTACCCTATTTCAAACAACGTATCCAAAAGGAACCAAAGCCACACCAGGCCCAATTGTTGATACACGATTAAAATATTTTGAAGAATCGGGAACAAAATTCGCTATTGTCAAAAATGAAAAGTTCACTACTCCTAATGGTGCTGAAGGACTTAAAGTTTTTGGATCTGGAAGTACTACATATTTTGAAGCAGTAGAAGAATTTGAAATAAATTATGTGTTACTTGTTTTTGTGACGGAAAATTACACTCAAGAATTATACTTGAGTTGGCCATCTGAAGACCCTTATGGAAAAGAAATCGCAGAGCGCGTGATGCAAAGTATTGAACTCCAAGTAAAGGAAAAAGAAGAGAACTAATGCTAAGCAATTTTGAATTTACTAACCCTGAGTTTTTCTGGCTATTTCTGGCATTACCAGTTGCCGTTGCATGGTATGTATGGAAACGTAAAAAGCAAATGCCGGCTGTAAGAATGTCGAGCATTAAGGGTTTTAAAACAAGTAATAGTATCCTACCTAAACTTAGACCGCTATTATTTATTCTGCGCCTAGCTGCTTTAAGTCTTATCATCATTGCACTTGCAAGACCACGTAATGTAGAAGTCTCTACAAAGACAAAAACTACAAAAGGTATTGATATTGTAATCGCGATAGATGTATCTGCCAGTATGCTAGCAAAGGATTTAAGACCTAATAGACTGGAAGCACTTAAAAAAGTGGCTGCTAGCTTTATTAATGGCCGTCCCAATGATCGTATAGGCCTTATAGAATATGCGGGAGAGAGCTTTACAAAAACACCTATAACTAGCGATAAAAGTATTGTACTAGGGGCCCTTAAAAGTATCGCTTACAATAATGTTATAGAAGGAGGAACTGCTATAGGAATGGGACTTGCCACTGGTGTAAACCGTCTTAAAGACAGTAAAGCATTAAGTAAAGTGATTATTTTAATGACAGATGGTGAGAATAATGCAGGTCAAATAGATCCTCGTATTGCTGCAGAGCTTGCGCTAGAATTTGGCATTAAAGTATACACCATTGGTATGGGAACAAACGGGATGGCGCTATCACCTTATGCACGTAATGCAAATGGTACTTTTGTATATGAAAATATCCAAGTTACTATAGATGAAGAGCTCCTAGAGGAAATTGCAGCCACCACAGGTGGACAGTACTTTAGGGCAACAGATAATGAAAAGCTCCAAGAAATCTATAATGAGATTGATAAGCTAGAACGTACAGATGTAGAGGAGTTTAAATACACAAATTACGAAGAAAAATATCGCCCGCTGGTACTACTCGCAGGTTTACTACTACTTATTGAATTACTGCTGAAGTATACAATATTTAAGAGTTTTGTTTAAAAAAATGATGTCGCTTTTATAAAAGCAATTATGTATCTATTAGAAGAAAAAATATGGTTTTGGTTACTGCTCGCAATCCCAGCAGTTATATTCTTGTACCTAGGCGTAATTATCTGGCAACGAAGCGCGCAAAAGAAATTTGCAAACGCCTCGCTACTTAAAAAACTAAGCCCAAATAGGTCTTACTTTAAAACTGGACTTAAAGTATTAGTAATCTGTGGTGCTATATTATTTCTAGTCATAGGGCTTGTAAATCCTAAAATAGGAACTAAACTAGAAACTGTAAAAAGAGAAGGAGTAGATGTGGTGTTTGCCATAGATGTTTCAAAATCTATGCTAGCAGAGGATATAGCGCCTAATCGTATAGAAAAATCAAAACAACTCGTTACTCAGATTATCAATAACCTAGGTAGTGATCGCATAGGTATTATCGCTTATGCTGGTAGTGCTTACCCGCAACTTCCTATCACAACAGATTATAGTAGTGCAAAGCTCTTCTTGAGCCAGATGAACACAGATATGTTATCTAGCCAAGGAACAGCAATAGGTGAAGCTATAGAACTTGCAAAAACGTATTATAACGACGAGGAGCAAACTAATAGGGTGCTATTTATCATATCAGACGGAGAAGATCACGTAGGCGAATCTTCTAATATTGCAGAGCAAGCAAACGAAGAAGGCATACGCATATTTACCATAGGTGTAGGTAAACCAGAAGGTGGTCCTATCCCTCTTAAACGTAATGGGATTGTACAGTCTTATAAAAAAGATCAAAATGGTGAGACTGTAATCACTCGCCTAGATGACACTACGTTAAAAGCAATTGCATCAGGGGCAAATGGAGCATATATTGATGGAAATAGTACTGCCACAGTGGTAGAAACGGTACAGAATTTGCTCAATGGTATGGATAAAAAAGAGTTTGAAGCAAAGCAGTTTGCAGATTTTGAAGATCAATTTCAATGGTTTTTAGGAGCTGGATTGTTATTACTGTTTTTAGACATTTTCCTGCTAGACCGCAAGACTAGCTGGCTTAAAAAATTAAATCTTTTTAATGATCACTAGAGATTCTCACACGAGCACTTCTATAGCACAGAGCAACAACAGTGAATTGTAATATGAAACAACATATAATTTATATATCAAACCTAACGCCTGCCGCTTCTGTAGCAGCTACAGCCTTATTATGCCTATTAATTTCTATGCTTTCTCAAACTGCATTTGCACAAGAGCAAAAGAAAGAAAGTACGTCCCTAGAAAATCCTTATGCAGATCAAGCAAGAAGTCTTATTGTAGAGGGCACAGAAGCTATGATTAATCAAGAAGGTGGTGTGGTTGATTTTAACGCTTTCGCGAAAGCGGAATCAAATTTAAGAGCAGCAATTTCATTAACCCCAGAAAGCGTTCCTGCAAAATATAATGCAGGTAACAACTACTACAAAAACAAGAAATGGGAAGAAAGTACCGCTGCACTTGTAAAAGCAACAGCAGTAGCGCAAACTAAAAAAGAAAAACACAAATCTTTTCACAATCTAGGCAATGCCCTTTTTCAACAAAAACAATGGGACGGAGCTGTTGAAGCTTATAAAAATGCACTACGCGCAGATCCTACTGACGAAGAAACACGTTACAACCTCCAGCTAGCCAAAAAGGAGAAAGAAAATGAAGGCGGCGGTGGTAGTGATAATGACGACAAAGAAAATAAAGACGAGGATAATAAAGAAGACGAAAATAAGAAAAACGAAGAAGGAGACGGAGACAAGAAAGAAGGCGAAGACGGTGACAAGGATGAAACCGATGATAAAGGAGAAGAAAAAGAAGACGGCGAGAAGAAAGAGGATGACAAAGGAAAGCCCGAAGACAAGGATAAAAAACAAGATGGCGGCGAGGGTAAAGAAGATAAAAAACAACCACCTCCACAACCTAAACAAGGACAATTATCTCCTCAACAAGTGCAGAGTTTATTAAAGGCAATGCAAGATCAAGAGAAAAAAACACAGGAAAAAGTAAACGCACAAAAAGTAAAAGGTGCACAAGTCAAAACAGAGAAAGACTGGTAATAAAGATGAGATTAAACCTACTAATTCTATTCTTACTCGCCTCCATAACGGCTCTTGCACAAGATGTGCAATTTAACGCAAAGCTGAGCAAAAACAGGCTGGGCGCAAATGAACGTATACGCGTAGATTTTGTAATGAATCAAGATGGTGATAATTTTAAATCACCAGATTTTAAAGGTTTTACAGTAGTAGGTGGCCCTAGCCAGACCACTAGCAGGCAATGGATAAATGGGAAAGGTAGTTTTTCAAAAACTTTTTCTTATGTGTTAACACCTACACAGCGTGGAAATCTCGAAATAGGATCTGCAGAGATAACCGTTAATGGGCAGGTTTATAAATCTCCACCAGTACCTGTGGTCGTTACCGCAGAAGTTGAGATACCTAAGGATCCTAACGATCCTACCTATCTAGCTAAAGAAAACGTACACCTAGTTGCAGAAGTTTCAAAAACAAATCCTTATCTCAACGAGGCCTTTACAGTGGTATACAAGCTCTATGTGTCTGAAACTACTACAGTAAGTAGCTGGCGCGAAATAGAATCTCCAAAGTTTGCAGATTTCTGGAGTCAAAGTGCAGATGAGAAACAGTTTAAAATATATGAAACTACCTACCAGGGCAAACCTTATAGGTATGTTATTTTAAGACGTACAGTGCTATATCCACAAAAAACTGGAAAATTAGAAATAGAACCACTTAGTCTAAGTGTAGCGGTAAGTGTACCCACAAACCAGAGAGATATCTTTGGTAGACCACTTAATAGAAGTGCAAATATTACTGTAAACGCAGCAAACAGAACAGTACAAGTAAAACCACTCCCTGAGGCAGGTAAACCTGAGTATTTCTCTGGAGCCGTAGGAGAATTTGACTTTGCAGTAACGACAGATAAAGACGCTCTTGATGCTGGTGAAGCATTCCAGATGAGTGTAGAGGTACAAGGAAAAGGAAATCTTAAACTCTTTGAGCTCCCGTCACCTACCTTACCTAGTTCGCTAGAAGTTTATGAACCAGAAAATGGTGACCAGATACGTACTAACCTAGCTGGAATGAGTGGTCTTAAGAAAAACACCTATACGGTAGTTCCTCAATATAAAGGTACTTACCCTATACCTCCTCTTTCTTTTACATATTTTAATCCTACTACAAAATCATACGAGCGTCTTACCTCAGATAACATTGTGATTACTGTAAATAATGGTCCTGTAGAAAATGCTGGATTAACAAATACTAATCAAAGTGAACAAGAAGCGGTTGCCACGGAGAATCAATTTCAGTATATAAAAACAGATGCAAACTTAACTCCTGTAATTAAGGAGCAATTCTTTAAAAGTAATATTTTCTGGACACTAGCCATTGTTCCCTTTTTATTGATTCCCATTGCCATGATCATTCGTAAAAAACGCGAGGCGTATGCAAGTGATATTAGTGGAAATAGAATAAGAAAAGCAGATAAACTGGCACGTAAATTTCTGAGTACAGCAAAAAAGAATTTAGGCAATCAGAAAGAATTTTATATTGCGATGGAACGAGCACTTCACAATTATTTACGAGCAAAACTAAGCATTACAACAAGTGAAATGTCTAAAGATCGCATTACAAGACTTCTCAAGGAGCGAGGGGTAGATGAAGCGACAAATATTGAATTTATAAGTCTCTTAGAGAGTTGCGAGTTTGCTAGATACACACCTACAGGCGATGTAGCCATGCAACAAGATTATGATAAAGCTGCCAGAGTCATAAGCACCCTAGATAAACAACTGTAACATGAGAAACGTACTTAATTATCTCGTAGTGACCGTTTTTATGTTAACGGCTATTTTTACTACTGCACAAACAGCAGAACAACACTTTGCACAAGGAAATAGTCACTATGCAAACGGACAGTTTCAAGAAGCAATAGACGCTTATAAAAAAGTGCTGGACAACAATCAAGAAAGCGCAGCCGTTTATTACAACCTTGCAAATGCCCATTTTAAACTTAATAACGTTGCGCCAAGTATCTACTATTATGAAAAGGCAACACAGCTAGCTCCTGCAGATCAAGAAATAAAAAACAACGCCTCCTTTGCAGAGAAGATGACTATAGACGCCATCACTCCTTTACCTAAAAACGTCTTTAAAAAATGGCACAATAATGTACTCACCTTACTCACTACAGATGGCTGGGCGTATGCTACAGTAATATTTGTCGTACTATGCACACTTCTATTTTTAGGCTACTACTTTACACCGAGCACCGGAAAGAAACGGGCTTTATTTGTAACATCACTACTTAGTTTCATACTTGCTGGATGTTCACTATTCCTTGCTTATTCCGCTTACGCGAAAATAGCTAAGGATCGACCAGCCATTGTATTTGCCAAAGAATCTAAAGTAAAAAGTGAGTCTAATAATTCTAGTGAAGAAGTATTCTTGTTACATGAAGGAACTAAAGTAATGATCCTAGAAACAGCAGATAACTGGAAAAAAATACTTCTTGCTGATGGAAGAACAGGTTGGATTTCTACTACAGATATAAGGGAATTATAACGCTCATTTTACGCGTCCTTATCGTAATATCATAGGGTTTTTGAGACCTATAGGTATATTCTAGGCGCTATGCTGGATATCGTGGGCAATTACGTGTGGTGCTCATCGTTTCCCATCTACAACACTTTAGGAGGGTCTTTTAATTCCCATGGTTACTTTTTGTCATTACCACAAAAATACTTTCCTTTCACGGCGCTCATTTGGATGCATTAAAAAGTCTCGACTACTTTATACATTGCTGAAAATATCCCTCATTACGGAGTAACATAAAGAAGCAATCGTCTTACGCCATATATCTAACTATCAAAAATAGGCTATTACATAATATTCTTACCAGTACTATGTTGCCTAACCCACCACTCACATCAATTTTTGTATAAGGCTTACTTAGACCAGGCAATCCGTCTAAATGCGCAATTTTTAAATTCTTCTTTCAACTACTACAAACAATATAGCACTCTATTATAAAGCGTAATTTCTTAGGACACTAGGATATTGTGTGTCTCGATTTGTTAAAGAAAAGCGCAATTATCTATTTATAAATGATTCATTTTTAAGACTATATGTTTCGTATGACAGTAGAATCATAAAAAATAATCTATAGTTATTGCAACGTATTAATATTGTTTATCTTTATCATTAAAATAATTAAACAATGCTCAAAGCGTTTACATTGTATTCACTAGCGATAATGCTATCCTTTTCTATATTAGGACCAGCATTTCTTTCGCTTTTTGACAATGACATAAACATAGAGATTGTACAAGATATCGAGGAGGAAAAAAATGAAACTAAAAAAGGACTTGAAGAGTATGAACAATTCTTCAATGATGTAGTTTCTGTCTCGATAGCATTAAAAGAAACTTATGATTTATCATCTTATTCTTATATCATAAGTCCATACGGTCACACAAGAGATATTAATATTCCACCTCCAGATTATAATTTACTATAAGCTTGATTTCTTATCAAGAATAGAGAGTCGTCTTTATACGTCTCGTTTTCGCGCAAGCAAAACCACAATTTTATATAAAAATCGCACTTCTACTATGCTAGAAGTGGTCAAATCATGAATTATGTTTAAATATTTAAAAAACGACTTGCCCGCAAGTGTCGTTGTATTTTTTGTTGCATTACCACTATGTCTTGGTATTGCTCTTGCCAGTGGCGCTCCATTATTTTCTGGTCTTATAGCTGGTATTATAGGAGGTATTGTAGTAGGAGCTTTAAGTGGTTCTCAAATAGGTGTGAGTGGTCCAGCTGCTGGTCTAGCTGCAATTGTACTTACTGCTATAGGCGCTTTAGGTGGGTATGAAAATTTTCTTGTTGCTGTTGTTTTAGGAGGAGTTATACAACTCGTTTTTGGATTTCTTAAGGCGGGAGTTATAGGGTATTATTTTCCCTCTTCGGTTATAAAAGGAATGCTTACTGGTATAGGTATTATTATTATTTTTAAACAAATACCTCACTTTTTTGGATATGATGAAGATCCAGAAGGAGATTTTGCTTTTTTCCAAACAGATGGAGAGACTACACTATCTGAACTAGGTAATATTGCTGGATCTATAAGTATAGGCGCAACCATCATTGGTATTGCGGCGCTAGCTATACTCATATTATGGAGTAATGTATTATCTAAAAAAGGTAAAATCTTTACTCTTATACAAGGACCACTAGTAGCTGTTGCAGTGGGAATTATTTATTTTATAACTACTGCTGGCACCTCTTATTCTATAAGCGCAGAGCACTTAGTGAGTGTTCCTGTTCCAGATAGTGTAGACAGTTTTGTAGGGCAGTTTGCTTTTCCAAACTTTGCAGTGATTACAAATCCTGCAATATGGGTAACCGCATTTACTATAGCTCTTGTAGCCAGTCTAGAAACACTGTTATGTGTAGAAGCTACAGATAAGCTAGATCCAGAAAAACGTGTCACCCCTACAAATAGAGAACTCCTTGCCCAAGGCACAGGAAATATACTTTCAGGCTTGATAGGAGGACTTCCTGTAACACAGGTAATTGTAAGATCTTCGGCAAATATACAGTCTGGAGGAAAAACTAAAATGGCTGCAATTATTCACGGCTTTTTATTACTTATATCTGTAATTCTTATCCCTACACTGCTCAATAAAATACCATTATCTGTACTTGCAGCAATTTTACTTGTTGTGGGATATAAACTGGCAAAACCAGCTACTTTTAAGGCAATGTGGAATGCAGGGTGGAAACAATTTGTACCCTTTATAGTAACTGTAGTAGGTATTTTCTTTATAGACTTACTGTGGGGAATAGGCCTAGGACTTGCCGTAGGGATTGTTGTGGTATTATTTAAAAGTTATAAAAACTCACACTTCTTGCATAAAGAAGATAAAAGTGATGGTGTACAGAAAATGAAAATGACACTTGCAGAGGAGGTAACTTTCTTTAACAAAGGTGCTATTCTTAAAGAACTAGACAACTTACCAGAAAATTCATACCTCGAACTAGACGTACGTAAAACACGCTTTTTAGATAATGATATTATCGAAATTTTAGAAGATTTTGCTAGTAAGGCAAAAACAAGAAATATAAATATTAAACTTATCTCAGAAAAAGGTGAAGTGGAAAATCCACCTAGTTACATTGAGTTCTTTAAACTAAGAGCTCCATCTGTTTAAGTACATCATCAATAGTATTAATTATCACAGCTTCTGTGATTTATAAAAAAACATTATGAAAACATTTAATAAAGAAATACAAGAAACTACCACTCCACAAAACGCTTTAGATATTCTAATCGCAGGAAACAAAAGATTTGTTTCGGCAAAGGCTGCAGATAGAAATTTACTACATCAAGTAAATGACACCGCAGGTGGTCAATGGCCACATTCTGTAGTACTAAGTTGTATAGACTCAAGAGTTCCTGCAGAGTTAGTTTTTGATCAAGGTATTGGAGATATTTTTAGTGCTCGTGTGGCGGGTAATATTGTAAATGAAGACGTGCTAGGAAGTATTGAGTATGGCTGTAAAGTAGCTGGTTCAAAACTTGTTGTAGTACTTGGACACACACTTTGTGGCGCTGTAAAGGGTGCTTGTGATGATGTACAACTAGGTAATATCACTGCACTATTATCAAAAATACGCCCAGCAGTACATGCTGTAGAAGAACCAAAAGCTACCACAGATAGAACTAGCGCAAATAAAACTTTTGTAAATGATGTAGTTACAAAAAACGTACAACTTACCATAGAAAAAATGCGTCATGATAGCCCACTACTAGCCGAAATGGAGAATGAAGGAGCTATAAAAATTGTAGGTGGTGTATATGATATTGCAAATGGCAAAGTATCTTTTATGTAAAAATTATTAAGGCTTGGCATAAAATACCAGCCAATTTTTAATCATTTAAAGGATATTTTTAAAATAAATGTTACATTGAAAACGGTTTCCCAAAGAAGCCGTTTTTCTTTTTATAACAAGTTACTTTCAAAAAATAATCAGAACCACATTACTATGAGAAACTTTTTTAAACATTTAAAAGGTGATGCGTTTGGCGGTATTACTGCTGGAATTGTGGCACTGCCACTAGCGCTTGCTTTTGGGGTTTCTTCTGGACTAGGACCAAGTGCAGGTTTATACGGTGCCATTTTTATAGGATTCTTTGCTGCATTATCAGGTGGCACACCTACACAAATCTCTGGACCTACAGCACCTATGACAGCTGTAAGTATGGTAGTAATTGCCAGTATCATTGCCCTTAATGATGGAAATATAGAGAAGGCATTACCCATTATTCTAACCGTATTTCTCCTTGCGGGGTTGATACAAATAGGACTAGGAGCAATAGGTATAGGCATGTACATTAAATACATACCCTATCCCGTAGTCTCTGGGTTTATGACTGCTATAGGAGTAATGATTCTTGTTACTCAAATACCTGCTTTTTTAGGCTATAATGCTTCCCAAGATGATGTGTTAGTAGAGCGCTTTGTCCCGCAGGCAGAGGAGGTATTACTTGACAATATCCTTAAAGAAGAAGCTGGAGAAGGAGTAAAAGTACTTGAAGACTTGCAAGTAACCATAGCACGTGCAAAAGATATCACCCAAGAGCAAGTGCGGCTAGAAGCTGCATCACTCGCAAAAAACTACTCAAAGGGAGTGGTAGGAGCAATAAAGACCCTGCCTTATGCACTTAAATCTATACAGTGGTTAGAAGTAATCCTTGCGCTTGTGACTATTTTTATTATTTATGGTTTTAAACGTATTACAACTGCCATACCAAGTACCCTTGTAGCTCTTTTGGTAGTTTCTGGCATCGCTTATGCTGCAAGTCTTAACTATGTATCTATACAAGAAATACCTTCTGGTTTTCCAAAATTTAATTACGAGATATTTACCGGCTTTCAACTTGATCATGTATTTCCTTATGTCATCACTGCCGTTTCTCTTGCCTTTTTAGGATCTATAGATTCACTACTTACCTCTGTTGTAGCAGATAACATGACAAAGACAAGGCACGCCCCTAACAGAGAATTAATAGGTCAAGGAATAGGAAATGCTATTGCTTCACTTTTTGGAGGGCTTCCTGGAGCAGGTGCGACCATAAGAACCGTTGTAAATATTAAGGCTGGCGGAAAAACAAAGTTATCTGGTATGATTGCGGGAATCCTTTTACTCGTAATTCTTCTTGCACTAGGTCCTGTAGCATCACAAATCCCAGCTGCAGTACTTGCTGGTATTCTCATTACCGTGGGAATAGGTGTGATGGATTACAAAGGACTAAAAGCGATACCTAACTTACCAAGAGATATTTCCATAGGTCCTATAAAGCTAAGCTCCGAGGTTTTAATAATGTTCGCGGTACTAATAATTGCCGTTTTTGTAGATCTTATTGCAGCTGTTGCGATAGGCCTTGTAATCTCCTCGCTCGTTTTTATGAAAAAGATGGGAGACTTTAATACAAAACAGTCTAAAGTTGTTGCATATAATACCACACCTAACTCTAACGCACTCTGGGGAACTGGCAATTCATTTCCAGACTCGTTAAAAGAGAAAATCTTTATAAAGAATATAAGCGGCCCACTTTTCTTTGGGTACACCAGCCAGTTCCTTGCACTCACCAAGCAAATCCCAGCAACCGCATCAGATGTGATTTTATTCATGACCAGCGTTCCTTATGTAGATCAATCTGGTGTATATGCCATAGAAGATACTATATTGCATCTTAACCAAGCAGGTGTTCATGTACATATCGTTGGGCTTAAAAAACAGCCTAAATTTATGCTGGAACGCATTAAAATCATCCCAGAATTAATACCACAAACAGAAGTATATGAAACCTTTGAAGCCTGTATAACTGCTCTTAAAAGTCGTATTCAACCAGAGATTAA